>Ga0272442_10000012_pt1 | contig 279695 bp, 251 predicted proteins | sample SSMForm2O_FD_200262 | JGI IMG/M metagenome (GOLD analysis project Ga0272442, IMG submission 200262) | Marine sediment archaeal communities from Little Sippewissett salt marsh, Falmouth, MA, United States - SSM-Form-2O | ecosystem: Environmental > Aquatic > Marine > Wetlands > Sediment ...
TCTTGCTTACGAACCTTATCCACTGCATCTACGACGAGCCGCATGACATGATACCGATCAAAGACAATCTTTTTTTCCGCTTTAGGAATATAGGCCTTTGTAGCTGCAATGAAGGGATCCCACATATTGGTGTGGGGTCGGGCCACGGTAAGTTGCTGAAATGAAATGCTAATGTTGTCAAATTGGGGCTAAATAATGCCCTATAATGCCGTTTTGGATGCCCAAAAGGACGTTATAGGTTGTGCTGGTAATGGCAAGAGCAAAACAACATTTTATTCCGGGGTACATCTGGCATACCCCAGTTAAATGCTCTTCGAATTAAACAGGGTAAATCACCCATCGACCCTCGCCTTCGGCTACGACGCGAAACGTCGTTGCCATAAAGGAGGAATAAAAAATATCAAGATGAGTGGACAGCGAATATCGGCGTCTGCCCCGTTAAATCTTGGTGCCCTATTTAACTGGGATGGGAGGTCGGACCTTTGTAGATACGGTGGAGGCCCTTTTGGGCTTCAAGGCAAAAGGAAGAAATGTCATAGAAAGCGGTGTAGGGTATCAGCTCCGAGAGGGAGGTGTTCGCTATAAGGCCCTTTTTAAGGCCGAAAATGGCAATATAGGCCCTGAAAACACATTCTTTTGGGACTTTAGCCAATAATATTCAATAAGTTAGCGCGGCCCGACCCCGGTTGACCGGTTGCGCCGGTTGCGCAAGGAGAAACATATTATGACAGCAAAGATTGAAACTCCATCGGTAACTAAACTTGAAAATTTGCTAAAAGATAACGATCCCTTCCTTTTCAACCACTATCTCACATTAAAACGCTCATGCCAAAGAATTTGGAAAAAAGCTATGATGCCGTGGTTTACGGATCACGGTCCAAGTCATTCTAAAGAGTTAATACGGTATTTTGGCGATATATTTTTTTCATCAAATTTTTCTATAAGTTTTAGCGTAGAGGAGCTTTTTGTAATAATGAGCTCAGCCTATCTACATGATCTCGGCATGCAAGATCTTAAATATGAAGGGATAACTTTAGAAAATCTTACCGATCAGGATTATGAGATTATTAGAAAGAGGCATGCTGAAAGATCTTCTGAAATTATATTAGATAAAAAAATCGGTAATTCAAACTTCAAAAAAGAGTCGTACTCATTACTTTGCAACGGACTTAGACAGGAATATTATGAGATTCTTTCCTTAGTGTGTTATGGGCATGTAACGGATAATTATTATGAAGCACAAAAAATGTGTGCTGAAAGAAGTTATGAAATTCCTGGGGCGCATGTAAGGCTTGATTTAATGATTTCAATGCTTCTATTTCTTGATGAATTGCATATTCATAGACAAAGACAGGCAAATGAAAAATTTTCTTTATTCAATGCAAATGCCTATTCGTTATTTCATCACTATTTGCATTACTATCTGAGAAGTTTAGAAGTTAAGTACCCATCAATTCACATAGTTTACGAATTTCCCAGCAATTTCACGCCGTACTCTGGAAGGTTTGTTGAGATTATTGAGGGAAAGCTTAAGAGACAGATTGATATGGTAAGCAGTACTTTTGGGAAATACGGAATCGTTTTCGATAGATATGTACATTCAAAAACCCAAATAAACGACTTTTTAGAACTACCAGATAATCTGGTATTAAAAGAATTTGTACCTATTCCAAAAAATGAAAAAAAGCACAATAAAAATGAGTATAATGCCAGATACGCAGATGATACAAAATTTGAATTAAATAAAATCTACAAAAGGTTTCAATTAAAAAATGAAATTTATACAAAAATATCTCTTGAATTTGCTCCTAAAAAAATTGATCAAGTGAAAAATAATTTAAGCTTAAAATATATAGAGACAAATAGAAACAAAATCCTGAACGTACCTGAAGACGTGGCAATTAAAGATTATTATGTATGGGATAGATACAATACGCACTTAGACATTTTTGACGATGGAAAATCATTGTTTTTACCAAAGCCTGAAGGAAACTTTTTGCAGCAGTTTAAAAGTATAGGTAGCAAATTAGGGTTTTCGACAAATGAAAGTTCTATACTAAACTCCCCAGAGTTTTGGATTGCAAACGATATCAGAAAGCCAAATCAATGGGCTACTATTGTTCATGGAGATGTAGGTGTAGGGAAAAGCACAACCATAAGGTTTGTATTAGAAGAAATTCGTCCAAGGCTTCGTTATCAAGGGTTTGTGCGTCTGCATGTCGACCCGTTTATAAGCTTTGGAGGTACTCACAGAATTACTGAAGTTTCACCATTGGATTTAGAGAAACAGTTAATTGCACAAATAAGAAGATTAGTTCTTCAAGATTTCGAATCAGTAAAGGTGAGTTGTTTTAGGCAATTGTGCACTAATGAAAATCTTCGCAAAAAAATGCCTGACATTTTCACGCAACTATGTGAACCAGTCTCAGGACTATATGGAAATGGCGAGGAATTTTCACACGAATTGAAAAGAAGACTTGAAAAAGAAAGGACTCTTATTGAGGATTTCCACTACAATTTGGGAAAGTTGATTTTTCTAAAATATATAGCGGAAAGCGGTGAAAGTAAATTTATGAGATATGCTCATCCCATTTTAATTATTGATAATATAGATAGGACTTCCCATGATACCCAAAAAGCTGCAGTGAAAATTGCGAAAAAAGTTTCAGCAACATTGAAATCAAATGTCTTGGTCGCTTTAAGGAACAGAAGACTCCACAAACTGTCAAATATATTTGCGGATGAGTTTGACCAATTTGCATGGGTGCGATTTGTTCCAATTAGCCCACCAAGGATTGCAAAAGTGTTTAAAGTAAGAATTAACAATTATGTCCCGATGCCCCCGCAAAATGATTCTTTCATTTTACTAAAAAAGAAGATCAATCCGAATAAGGCCATTCATGAAGTAATTAACAAATTTATTGATTTACTTTTGATGGATAAAGTAAACAAATCCGTAGGAATAAATAGTACAGGCAGTAAAGCTGAAAATGCTTTGCTTTGTCTTTATAATGGAAATGTGAGGAGATCGTTAGCAACAATAATCGATCTTTTGAACTCTGCTGAAAATGCTTTGCCAATTGTGCGTCTTGTTAGTGAACTAATCGATATTTTGCCAGAATATATTCCGCCAATTTATGAAAGATTGCCTTTTGATACTTTTCTGGAGCTTATCGCGTTAAGTGGTAAAAGGCTTTATGTAAGGGACGAATCATTGATAGAAAATTTGTTCTGTTGCAAAAAGCCGGACTATCATTTTAGCAATAATCTGGTAAAATTGAGGATTCTTAAATACGTTGCAAAAAAATCCGGAAACGGTAGTGAGCCTGTATCAATGGAATCTATTTTTAAGTTTTTTCTTGATATTTTAAACTATAAAAGAGAATTAATATCTGCTGCGGTAGATCAATTACTAGCACCTCCAAGGAACATACTTTGGTCAAGAGTTGGTACGGCTCTAAGGCATGGAGTAAGAGATGTGGAAATCAGAGACTCCGGTCTATTTTATTTAAATTTGAGAAATTACATCTGGTATTTGTGTTTAATAAAGGAGGATACATATGCTCCGATTGATTTGATCAAAATGATTGGATTTAAAAATTTTAATAAAATGAAAAATAAGAAAGGGCGTGATTTCTATTACAGAAGTTGGATCCAAACGCTATATTTTTTAGAGTATCTTGTTTTTGCAGAAATGAATGAATTAGTGGAAATAAAGGCGAGGCTGGGGAATAAAGGTTTGAGGTTCTTAAAAGGTGAATTAGGCGATAGTTCTATGTTTGAAGAATCGCTTTCGAGGATTAGAAGATATATAAGTTCAAAAAAGAAAAAGGACCATGTAATACGGTCGTTAGGAAGAGAAAAAGCGAGCAGGTTTAGGTATTTAAAGGGAAGAATAACAAACATTGAAAATAAAATAATCAATTCAAAAAAAATCATACGGGAGAATAGGGACAATCCTTAAATAACTAAATAATTTCGACGAAAATGGCGACCCAGTGGACGCCCTTCATCTATTAAGTTGCCAATGTTAGGAAGATAATCATTCAAGGGCGTCCCCATCTTCCTGGTCCATCAAGCGGACACGCCGGCGAGGCTCCTAAATACCCCGGCCATTCACGCTGAAAAAGCCGTTGCGTACGTCACAGAAGCAAGGCATCCTTATTAATGGGGAACGCGTTCCCTTGTGGATGGTTTTGGAGCGCGGTCCCATGGGGCAGGCCGATGCCGAATCAGCAAGCACATGAAAGGGCCCGGTGCGGGTTGCGATCCCTCTATGTGGGCGACTCGCTGGCCATGCCGGTTCACTGGTATTACAACCCCGCGGACATCCTGAAGGATTTTCCCGGCGGCGTGCAGAAGTTCGAGGATGCGCCGAGCGTTCACCCCTCTTCGATCATGTCGCTCCATTCCACCACAGGCGGCGGGCGGCGGACCAGGAATGGGAGCACGGGCAGGGACATCGTGGGTGAGGTGATCCTCAAGGGGAAAAGGGCCTTTTGGGGCCTCCCCAACCAGCATTATCACCAGGGGATGAAGGCCGGCGAGAACACCCTCAACGCCCATTGTGCCAGGGTGGTGACACGCTCCATCATCGCAGCCGGCGGCCGCTATGACAAAGAGCGCTTCCTGAACGACTACATCGCGTTCATGACCGCAGACACGCCCCAACACCCAGACACCTATGCAGAGTCTTTTCACCGGGGGTTTTTCGCCAACCTGGAAAGCGGGAAGCCCCCGGATCGATGCGGGGCCGTCACCCATGATACCCCTTCGGTGGGCGGGCTGGTGATGCTGGCGCCCATCGCGCTTTCCGCGTTGCTTCAGGGAACCTCCTTGGAGCGCACACAGGAACGGTGCCGGGAACACCTTTTTCTGACCCATCCGGATGCCTTCCTGGCCGGGATTTCCGATGCCTATGTTCAGCTGATCCGCGATCTGCTGGTTCGAAAGGAGGATGAACCTCCCCGTCAACCGATTGAAGAGGCAGCGCAGCGCTCCATGGGAGTTCAGATGGGCCGGCTTGTTTCAAAAGCCCGGGCAGATCGAGACGTGGTAGGCGGCCGCTACTCCACGGCATGCTACATCACGGACTCCTGGCCGAGCCTTCTCTATCTGGCGTACAAGTATGTGAACGACCCCAAGGCCGCGTTGCTGGCCAATACCAACCTCGGGGGGGACAATGCGCACCGCGCAGCCGTGCTGGGGGTCCTCCTCGGCCTTGCCACCGGCCGGACGGTGGATGCCTTTTTCCATCAGCTCGAGGATCGTCAGGCCATTGAGGATGAAATCACCGCATTGCTTGGCCTTGCGGACGGGGGTCGGGCCACGGCAAGTTTATGAAATGATTGAATAATGTTGTTAAATTGGTGCTAAATAATGCCCTATATTGCAATTTTTGACGCCAAAAAGGGCGTTATAGGTTGCTGGTAATGGCAAGAGCAGAAAGACATTTTATTCCGGGTTACATCTGGCATACCCTGGTTAAATAGTCTCCTAATTTAACAGGGGAAATCACCCATCAGCCTTCGCCTTCGGCTACGACCCGACACGTCGGTGCCATAAAGGAGGGATAAAAAATATCAAGGCGAGTGGACGGCGAGTATCGGCGCCTGCCCGGTTAAATCTTGGTGCCCTATTTAACCGGGGTGGGAGGTAGGACTTTTGTAGATACGGTAAAGGCTCTTTTGGGCTTCAAGGCAAAGGGAAGAAATATAATAGAAAGCGGTGAAGGGTATCAACTCCGGGAGGGGGGTGTTCGCTATAAGGCCATTTTTGAGGGCGAAAAAGACGATATAGGCCCTGAAAGCACTTTCTTTTGGGATGTTAGTCTATAATGTTCAATCAGTTAGCGTGGCCCGACCCCGGCCGAATTTCGCAGAACTTGGATTGCCGAGACTGTTTGTCAAATCTACTTAATCGACCGAACCGCCGTGGTACGTGGTCCGTATGCCCGGTGGTGTGGGAGGAGGGGAGTCGCGAGGCTCCTCCCTATCCCGATTATCCCTTTTAATATCGAATGGAGGGAATATGAAATCAATATACCCGATTTTTTTGCTCTTTTTGGCCATAATCGCATGTTTGGTGCCTCAAGAAACTCAATCATGCACAAGTTTTTGTTTTGAAACCGAAGATGAACTTTTATTTGGAAGAAGTTTCGATTGGCATGTCGGCAATGGTCTGGTGATTGTCAACAAAAGAAATGTCTCAAAGTCAGCATGGATAGGAGCATTAAGTGACTCCCCTGTGGCCGCCTGGACCTCAAAATATGGGAGTATAACGTTTAACCATGCCGGGCGGGAGCTTCCTTTCGGAGGAATGAATGAGGCTGGTTTGGTTGTTGAAGAGCTTTTATTCCGGAAAGGCCGATACCCGTCCAAAGATTCACGCCCAGCAATTGGTCACTTACAATGGGTTCAATACCAGCTTGATAATTACAGTACAATCGATGAGGTACTTTCCAGTGACTCCCACATAAGGATTCAGTCGAAGAGAAAAAATGTCCTTCATTACATAGCATGCGATAGAAATGGAAACTGTGCCATCATTGAGTTTATAGATGGCAACATGGTATACCATACAAAAGAAACCATGCGTGTTAAAGCCATTACAAATACCTATACCTATGAACAATCTATCGAGTACTTGGGCTTACATACTGGCTTTGGTGGTAAATTCCCTATCCCTACCGGTAGCGATGGCTTGCACCGCTTTACCCGGGCAGCAAATCTGCTGAAAAATTATGATCAGAAAACCTCTAAGTCGGCTATGGATTACGTCTTTGATATATTGAGCAACGTTAGGCAGCACAATACGCTGTGGAATATTGTTTATGATATGAAAAATTTGCGAATCTATTTTCGAACCTCCGAAAATCACAAAATTCGATATTTTGATTTAGAGTCTTTTGATTTTTTCTGCGATACGCCTCTCAAGGTATTGGATATTAATGCTGAGCTGTCGGGAAATGTCAAAAAACATTTCATTGACTACACAAAGCAGATTAATCGAAGGCTGGTTCAGGAACTTAAACATTACTATGAAAATGTATCCGAAGAATCCATAGAGTTCATTTCACAGGCCCCTGAAAGAACAATATGCATTAAGTGAACTAGATGTAATGTGGGATTATTGACAGACTCAGCAAAACCACAAGTTTGCATTCATAAAGAGCTGAACTTGGGACAGTGGGACAGGGGTCGGGCCACGGCAACTTAATGAAATGATTGAATAATGTTGTTAAATTGGTGCTAAATATTGCCCTATATTGTAATTTTTGACGCTAAAAAGGGCGTTATAGGTTGCTGGTGATGGCAAGAGCAAAACGACATTTTATTCCGGGGTACATCTGGCATACCCCAGTTAAATGGTCTTAGAATTTAACAGGGTAAATCACCCATCGGCCTTCGCCTTCGGCTACGACCCGAAACGTCGGTGCCATAAAGGAGGGATAAAAAATATCAAGGCGAGTGGACAGCGAGTATCGGCGTCTGCCCCGTTAAATCTTGGAGCCTTATTTAATTGGGGTGGGAGGTCGGACTTTTTATCGAAACCACAAAGAAGAGGCTTGGGATCAAGGCGTTAGGCCGGAAGATGTTTGGGAATAACGAAGGATTCGAGATTCGTGAACAAGATTTTTCTTACAGGGTCAGTTTTGCACCTGAAAATGGCAGTCTAAGCCCCAAAAACATCTACTTTTGGAAGGATATGATTTGAAGATCAAGCAGATAGCTAGGTCCGACCCGGACTGACTGGGCTGGAAAAAGAAAAGATATAATAGGAGTGTTCAATGATTCTTTCACCGTCACTTATATGGTTTTTGGTTGGGGTTGCATTTTTAATAGCTGAGTTAATAATGCCAGCGTTTATTGTGATTTTCTTTACAGCCGGATGTTGGATTGCCGCAGTAGTTGTCTGGTTATTTGATATTGAATTAACAAATCAAATATTGATCTTTTTAGTGTCATCGTTAATTCTGCTTTTTACGCTACGCAAATACAGTTTGAAGATATTCAGGGGGAAGACCCAAGATGAGATTGATGATCACTATTCAGACTCAAAGATTGGAAAGACAGCTATTGTGACAAAAACAATAACACCTAATAAACCTGGTGAAATTAAAGTTATGGGGAGTTTTTGGAGGGCTACTGCAAATGAAGAGATAGAAGAAGGAAGATCTGTTTTAATAGAGAGGAAAGAATCAGAAGATGGACTAACTTTAAAAGTTAAATCTGTATAAGGAGTGGACAATGAACGAACCATTGATTGTTGTAGGTGTCGTAGCTGTAATAGTAATTCTTTTATTAATAAAGACAGCTATTATTGTACCACAAAGATCTGAATACGTAATAGAACGACTCGGAAAGTATAGCAAATCTATTGGCGCAGGGTTTCATATTCTCGTTCCTTTCTTCGATAAGGTAGCATATAAACGTATTCTTAAGGAAGAGGTTATGGAAATTCCTCCATTAGACTGTATCACCTCTGACAATGTATCTGTATCACTCGACGGTGTTCTATATATTCAGGTGATAGACAGTAAGTTATCTGCTTATGGTATTGACGACTATAGAGTAGCGGCAAGCCAGCTCGCCCAAACTTCCCTCCGGTCAGTAATAGGTAAAATTGAACTGGACAGAACTTTCGAAGAACGTGAGAGCCTGAACCAACAAGTTGTGTCAGCGATAGATGAAGCTGCCCAAAATTGGGGAATAAAGGTATTGCGTTACGAGATTAAGGATATATCCCCACCGAAAACTGTAATGGAAGCAATGGAGAAGCAAATGAAAGCAGAGAGGGAAAAGCGTGCTGCCATTGCTACCTCTGAGGGTGACAGACAATCTAGGATAAACCGCGCTGAAGGTTTAAAGAAAGAGGCTATTGAAGTGTCTGAAGGGGAGAAACAAAAGCGCATTAATGAAGCTGAAGGGCAGGCAAAAGAAATTGAGCTTGTTGCACTGGCTACAGCTGATGGTATAAAAAAAGTTGCTGAATCATTAAGTCTATCCGGAGGAGAAACTGCCGCAAACCTGAGAGTTGCTGAAAAATATATAGCAGAATTTGGAAATTTAGCCAAGGAGAACAATACTATGATAATCCCTGCTAACATGGGAGATATTTCATCTATGGTTGCCACAGTTATGTCCGTCTTGGGGCATACCAGAAAAACATCCCCAATCAAAAACTCTTGAAATAAATAGTTTATAGCACAACCTGTCTAATTCAGCGGACCCAAAAAGCCGGGCCGCTGATTAGGTCGATGGCACGGACGCTGCGCGCCGCGCCATCGGCCCCGTGTATTACCATCCGCATGCTGTTCGGCGCTACGCGCCGACCATCAAGCGGCTACAGCGGACGGGCGCCCACGCGAGCAAACTCGCGTGGGCGCCCGCCGCTGATCCGCGGGGCCGTTATAATCTATATAGGAATTTCTCATGAAAACATTATTTGCCCCAAAATGCCTTAAATCTTTTTTTATGTTAGTCGTACTCCTTTCCGCAATATCCACAACCAACGCTTTTGCTTCTGATTATTTCAGAAAAGATAAAGACATCGAGGGAAAAATCATTGATTTTGAATCCCGAAAACCGATTCCCGGCGTGGTCGTATCGGCTATGTGGGTCACATCTGTTTTCCGGTTGACCATTGAGCCGAGTGAGAAATATTACGATTATTTTGAAACACGGACCGATCAGAACGGTGAATTTAAAATACCGGGGAAAGGATTGAATATTATCCGGAACATGCCCCCGCCGAAGATCCGGATGTTCAAGGCCGGCTACTTTGCAGCATATTTGCAGGATCTGAATCCACGGTCTTATCAGGACAATCCGTTTGCTGTTGACATAAAGAAAATTGACGGAAAATACGTCATTCCCTTTGTAAAAAGATCCGTGGAAAAGAGGAAAAAATCACTCACGGAATATCGGCAGATTCCGTTTTCGCGCATGGCGTTTCCGGGCATGGAGGCAGCAGGGGTCCTGCCGGAAAAATATCGTCTTTACACAGAGGAACTTGAAAAGGAATATAAGGCCCTTGGCAAGACTCCGTATTGGGAGCAAAATCCGTTTATCCTGCGGGTGAAGGAAGGCGGCGTTTATCCGGCGAAAGAAAAGGCCATAGAACCAAGGGGCTCAAAGGACAAGCATTGAATTGTGAAGTTACACAAAAACTTGATAAGCCACAGAACTGTAAATCGGTTATTAACTTATGATATCAAGTTTCTATAACCACGGCGTGCTGCAGGACTCGCTACGCTCGCCGCAGATGCCGGACGTTAGGTGTTCAATCTTTACAATTATCACATAAAGGATATTTTTGAATTATATCAATTAATTTGGAGTCATTAATGTTTAATAATTTGGAAGAAATTAATTCTCGTCCCGAACCTTTTCAATTTTATACGGCAGATTCATTATGGACTGACAATCACACATCAAAACAGATGCTTGATTATCATCTTAACGAATCTGTTGATTTGTCTTCACGAAATAAAAATTTTATTGAACGCTCTGCCCAATGGATTGCATCTAAAATTACTATCAACCAAGAGTTTAGCATTTGCGACTTTGGTTGCGCACCCGGATTATACACAACAAGGTTTGCAAAACAAAAAGCTCAGGTAACCGGCATTGACTTTTCTGAAAGATCAATAAAATATGCAAAAGAAACTGCTGATCAAAATGGATTGAAAATTGATTATATTCTGAAAAGTTATCTTGAGTTTGAAACAGATAAAAAGTATGACCTGATAACAATGATTATGTGTGATTTTTGCGCTTTAAGTCCAGACCAAAGAAAACTAATCCTCAATAAATTTTATGATTTTTTGAATATTGGCGGTTCGGTTTTGCTTGATGTTTATTCATTAATCTCATTTAAACAAAGAGAAGAAATCGCATCATATGAATTCAATCAGCTCAACAATTTCTGGTCATCAGAAAACTATTACTGCTTTCTGAATACATTCAAATATGATAACGAGAAAGTTATACTCGATAAATATACTATAATTGAAAAAGAAAGAACTCGAACTGTTTATAATTGGTTACAGTATTTCAGCATTGAATCTTTGACAAAAGAATTTGAAAAAAACGGGTTTAAAGTTGAGGAATTTTTTTCTGATGTAGCAGGAAAATCTTTAGATTCCGAATCATCTGAATTTGCTGTAATTGTAACAAAAAAATAACATTAAGAACACCTAACCCGGCGCTGAACTCGGACGCAAAAGGGTTCCGGTTAGCTTAGCGTTATATGACGAAAGATCATACCCACAAGAGAAAAGCAGAATGTTTAATAAGACAGAGAAATACGCAAAAAAAATTTTCTTTTTTTGTTTTTTAGCCTTTCTTAATGTGTATGTCGGCGAAGCTCAATCCAGCCAGCAGGATTATTGGCCTACTGAAGAATGGAGAACATCCACACCTGAAGCACAGGGAATGCGTTCCGATGTTTTGACAGATATGCTGAGCCTTGTGCAGGAGAAGCGATACAATATTGAAAGTATAACCGTTGTTCGTAATGGCTTTCTGGTTGCTGATGCGTATTTTTATCCCTTTCAGAAGGGAATGAAACATAGCATCCATTCCTGCACCAAGAGCATCATCTCTATATTGGTCGGAATCGCACTGGATGGGGGCTACATCAAAAGCATAAACCAACCGGTCCTTTCCTTTTTCCCACACAAAACCATTACAAAGCTGGATAAACGGAAAAAGGCCATCACCCTAAGGCACTTGCTGACTATGAGTTCAGGACTTAAATGCAGGGATTCCTATCGATATGGATATGTTGGATATCGAGAGATGTTAGAAAGTCAAGATTGGATTCAGCATGTGCTCAATCTGCCTATGGAAACGTTGCCGGGCCAAACATATAACTATTGCAATGGCGTGTCCCATCTTCTTTCCGGCATTCTTCAGAATGCCACGAACATGACAACCCTTGATTTTGCGAAAATACATCTTTTTGTCCCCTTGGGGATCACTGACGTGGAGTGGCAAACCAGCCCTCAAGGGATACATACCGGGTGGGCCCGAATGTCATTGACGCCCCATGACATGGCAAAAATCGGATGGCTCTACCTGAATAAAGGGCAGTGGGAAGGCAAACAGATCGTGCCGAAGACATGGGTTGAGAAAAGTACCAAAGGTCGCATGGAAGGCACGCTGGATGATATTTACGGCGGCATGTACGGGTATCAATGGTGGGTTGATCCCGCAGGATATTACATGGCCATTGGCTTTCAGGGACAGTTTATTTTTGTCATTCCTGAAAAAAATATCATTGCGGTATTCACCAGCACGCTTTCAGGTGAGGAAATGCCCGTCCCCGGATTGTTATTGACCCACTATATCCTCCCAGCAGTTGTATCATCTGATCCTTTGCCTGAAAACCAGAAAGAAAACGAGCGTCTGAACTCCGTAGTGAATGCCTGCAGCCAAACGCAGGGGTGCACATGGATATCGGAAAGCGATGGGGTGGGCATAAACGGGGTATTCAAACGTACAGATTCACCTTCTTTTCAGTTCAGCTACCCTGATGTTAGCAGAAAAGATGAAATTGCATACCCGAGCCAAATCATGGGGATGAGAACTCCTGACGGCATAGCAATTCATGCTTACCTGTCTGAGATTCCAGGAGGAATGATGTTAGCGGAGGTTGGACCCAAAGCCTATACAGAGAAACTTGCACAGGTGGGGACCGATATTCGAATACTTGCCAACAGGACAATTGTGCTGCGCGATGGCACCGCAGCCTATAGAACGGATTTCGAATGGCAATGGAGTGCTAATGGAAGTATGGTGACAACCCGATTGGTATCTGCGTTCAAAGAGGGCAAATGGATTCATGTCGCCACACACCATTTGATTGATCCAGGGGATGAAGCTCCTATCGTAGAAAGCCTGACCTTACGGTAGTCGGTGATACTGAAGAGTAATATAAAAGGGAGATCACCCTTTTTAGTGTCTCGTTTATATCTATCCTCACCCTGTTAAATAGTTTGAGAATCACATGTACTACATTTATGTTTTGTTAAGTGAATATGATGGTAAGTTCTACACCGGCTTCACGAAAAATCTAAACTAAAATTTGAACAGCACACGCGGGGCTTGGTAAATTCTACGCTGGATCGAGGGCCACTTAGACTTGTCTGTTATGAGACTTGTCTCAACCAAGAGGACGCAACCAGAAGAGAGAAATACCTTAAAACATACCATGGTAAAATGTTTCTAAAAAGGAGGCTTGAATCTTATTTAACAGGTTGAATATGGTCAGGGCCGGAGTTGTGGACTATCCGAAGGAGTGGACTTTTTGCGGGTATAGTGAGATTCAGAATCCTCGCAACCGATATGCCATAATTGATTATAAGCGGTTGGTCTCATTACTTCAGATGAGGGATTTGAAAGAGGTTCAAGAATCCTTCCGGAATAGAATTGAAGAAGCCTTGGCTTCGGGGGAACAAGTAAGAGAAGATAAGTGGAGTGAGAGTATTGCCGTTGGGAATAAATCCTTTATCGAAACCACAATGAAGACGCTTGGGATCAAGGCATTAGGCCGGAAGGTGTTTGGGAATAACGAAGGATTCGAGATTCGTGAACAAGATTTTCCCTACAGGGTCAATTTTGCCACTGAAAATGGCAGTCTAAGCCCCATATATACTTTTGGAAGGATATGTCCTAAATATCAAACAGATAGCTAAGTCCGACCGGACTGAAAAAGGTTTTGGCAGAACTCGCTTTTTTTCTAAGTTTTGAAACTTACTCATTTCCGGATGAAAACCAATTCATTTATTGACATTTTTGCCTTTTTTGGATGGGCACTATTTAAACAGGAGGGGGCAATCATGATCAGACAAAGTTTAATCGCGCCGCTACTGGTGATAGGAATTATGATATCAGCAGCCGCTGCCGATACTGTCACATTTAAAGGCATGAGCGCAACCGGAGGTGGCAAGCCGATCATGCTGACCGGCAATTTGACCAAACCGCAGGGTGAAGGACCATTCCCTGCCGTCGTTATGTTGCATGGCTGTTTGGGTATGGGATGGTACGAAAAATATTTTGGTATTTGGGCGCGAAGAATTGCAAGCTGGGGTTATGTATCCCTTCAAGTTGATAGTTTTGGTCCGCGCGGTGAATCAGATATATGCGGTGCTGATCGTATTTCAACGATCCCCACTCCCATGCGCGCGCAGGATGCTCATGACGCGAAGTCCTACCTCGCCGGACTTCCTTTTGTTGACCGAAATCAGATCGCCCTAATGGGATGGTCTCATGGCGGTTGGTCAGTTTTATCTGCGATTGACGAAACGATCTCTATACAAAATCGCGGTGATCCTTTTCGAGTGGCAATCGCCTTTTATCCTTATTGCGCTGTACCCCTTCGTGGGTTTAATGCACCACTAATGATACTGATTGGTGAACTGGACGACTGGACACAACCGGAACTGTGTCAGCTGAGGATGCCATCCGGCAAGACAGCCCATGAAATCATTTTAAAAGTTTATCCTGAGGCCTACCATTGCTTTGATTTTGAGGGCTTGGATACGTATGTAAGTGGCCATAGGTTGCTTTATAACCCGAAGGCGACGAGTAATGCGATCCAACAGGTTAGAAAATTTCTTGCAAAACACCTGTGAATGCGTGAGAGCGTGTGCAAAAAGGGGGGTGTCCTTAAATAATTCAATATCTACACTTTTGATTTTAGCGGGGTCGGGTCGCCCATTAAAGGGCTTGTCAATTAAAAAGACACCTCACCATTAGTGATCCGATTTGGGTCGAAAGGAATGGGATGGGCCACGCCAATATACTGAATTAAATTGGAATTTGCATAAATTGACCCCTTAAATCGGGTCTATATCGCCCTTTTTGGGGGTAAAATGAGCAATATAGGTTTTTGCGATGAAGGGAAAGTTTTTCTATATCTCGCTTTTTGGGGTCAAAAAATGCGATATAGGGTCTAAAGGAGCTTTCTTTTTGTTCTTTTTGAATGTTAATCATTAGAAATCAATAAGTTGGCTTGGCCTGCCCAGGCTCACCAGGCTCACCAGGCTCAAATAAAAAAGGTCAGAAAAAATGGATTCTTTTCATAAGGGGCGGTTCAAATTTTTCTGGATTTTCACCATTAGTTTCATATGGTTATTGTTTGCTTCCGGTGCCGAGGGGACCTGTCTTCCAGGCAGCGATATCCCGCTGATACACGGGGGTGTCATCACTAAATCCAAGCAGTTTCAAGGATCCGGCCGCTATGAATTAGAAACCGACATCCCGCCGGGCGATGCCGTCGAATTCTATCACCGGGTCATGCAGGAAAAAGGTTGGCCAATGGGCCAGATCATGTCTACCGGCAACCGGTTTGTTCTGATGATAATGGACCAGGGGGACATGGTCACGGTCAAAGCTGAAAAAAAAGAGAATAAAACAAGTATCACTGTTGCCATTGTAAAAAGGTCTTCCATTAAGACCGCAATGGAAAAACAGGCTAAAGTCTCCTCCGGCAAGGCTGTTGCGCCGACCTCAGAGAAAACAGACCGGGTAATCCCTCAACACAGTGGGAAAACCATTGAGGGCTCTCCTCTTCAGAAAGGTGATTTTATCAAACGCCTTCCCGAAATGGACGATGAGGGGGGAGCACCTTTTCAAAAAAAGGATAACGGCAATCTGCCGGAGGATCCTTCCCCTGAGCCTGAACCTGATAAACCGGACCCGGAAAATACGCCGGATGACGATTCCTCCGAGAAGCCTTCCGGAGATGGCCAGGTCAGTCAGGGCGGCATCCCGGAAATCCTTCCGGTAACTGCCCAGATTACGGCTAACTGGAAGGTGATTACCCCGGGATATCATCGGTACGAAGGTATTATCACCATGCAGATCAATGGTGATATGAAAAAAGACAACTCCGCCAGTCCTTCTGTAAATAAAGGCAATCGTTCATTTGTTCCATCATTGACCTACAGACCTGAAGGTATGACCCTGACCTATACGTATAAGGAACAGCGCACCACCCTGAAATTGATTCCTGAAGGACACTGCCAGGATCCGGTGATGGAAGAATTCCAGGGCGGCGGTTCTGCCCTCGTATCTGACAAATCGGTTTTACGAATCCATCGGTTTACGTCCATGGCAGCGCCTTATCTGCAGAATCTGTCTCCGGACAAACGGCAGTTTTTAGCCTCCATCAAAGGTTCGATGGCGCTTCCGGATTATTACGAACTTTTTTTAGGAGGACCGGCATCTGAAAAGCGGGTGCAGGGAAGAAGGAAAGTTAGTTCCAAAAAAGAATGCGAGTATAAGGAAGTTGACAAATCTCTGCGTGGATGTTCCATCGGCGTCCAGATGGAACTGCCTGAGTCAGGAATCATGTCTGGGAAACGGAACTGGTCGGCAGATGACCAGGGACGGTGCCCACCGGTGATGAAGGTATTTATCTCAGATATCGCTTCGATTTTGAAAACAGAGCCGTTAAAACCGCCGAATGGCGGGAACAGAAACGTTACTTACAATGTCAGCTGGAGAATCGGACAGGCTGTATCCGATACAGGTCCGGATTCTCCACAAACGGAACCCGAAGAAAATACCAGCGACCCGTGCCCGCATGTTCAAAACCGGCTTAATGATGTTAATCGTATCCGCGCCCTGTACCAAAATGACAGGGTCCGAGAATATATAAAAAATCATAAAGAAGAAAAAAACATAGGTGCCTATCAAACGGCTGTGGAAAAAATATTTTTATCAATAATTGATGATTATAATTTGCGATCTATGGATGCATCAGAAATCGAAAGCTGGTTAAACAGCCTGGATGACTCTGAGTTAAATGAATACATTAACTATGATCGACCTTCAGCTGAAGACGCTTCCAAACTGTTCTACAATGACGCGAATGATTTTCCCTGCTCAACGGATACGGGCGGCCAGGACACTGATGTAGCAACCTTTATGGTGACGAACCGGAGTAACCAGAGCATTGATTCCATGGTGGATGGCAAATCGGTCCCCATCATTCAATATGACAAAAACTGGGGGAATCCCCAGTACACAGAGCATTATGAAACCGTCAGAAAGAATTATATAAAGAAGTATGGCGAAGATGCCGGACTGGCCAGGTTCGAGGCATCCCTGAGACATGAGAAGACCCATGCAGGGCAGTACAGAGAGTGGTATCGTAGAAACGGTCCCAACGCTCCGATAGATATCGATACACTCTCCCGATGGGAACAGGAGGCCTACAAAATAGAAAAGAGGGTGCTTGAATATTTTAAAACGATATACGGCTGCTGACAGAGCTATTTTTTGTCAAATGATCAGGGACACAAGTACTACCGATTTGGGTCGAACCAAGACAACAATTTGATATCATGACCAAATCACGGGAAACTGCCTTTTGATTTGTGAAGTGGGACGCTCTTTAGGACGGGGGTCGGGCCACGGCAAGTTAATGAAATGATTGAATAATGTTGTTAAATTGGTGCTAAATAATGCCCTATATTGCAATTTTTGACGCCAAAAAGGGCGTTATAGGTTGCTGGTAATGGCAAGAGCAAAAAGACATTTTAATCCGGGGTACATCTGGCATACCCTAGTTAAATGGTCTTTTAATTTAACAAGGTAAATCACCCACAGGTGCCATAAACGAGTAATACAAAACGTCAAGGCGAGTGGACAGCGAGTATCGGCGCCTGCCCCGTTAAATCTTGGTGGCCTATTTAACTGGGGTGAGAGGTCGGACTTTTGTAGATACGGTAAAGGCTCTTTTGGGCTTCAAGGCAAAGGGAAGAAATATAATAGAAAGCGGTGAAGGGTATCAACTCCGGGAGGGGGGTGTTCGCTATAAGGCCCTTTTTGAGGGCGAAAAAGACGATATAGGCCCTGAAAACTCTTTCTTTTGGGACTTTAGCCACTAACATTCAATAAGTTAGCGCGGCCCGACCCCGGCTACGACCGGCTACGTGCAGCGGACGGTCGCCCACGCGAGCAAACTCGCGCGTCCGCACGCCGCTGATCCGCGGGGCCGTTATGACCCAAAAATTATTTATGGAGATACTTGCGTAATTCTCTGTAGAAGTTCTGGTGAGATCCGAAGGAGTAGAGGTATAGCGTTGATTCAACAACTTCATAAGCAAGAAGTATTTGATTATTGCTGATTTTATATTTGTAAACTCGAACACCCTGTAAATCACCTAATTTTGAATCGCCGATGGAAGGATTTTCCATTATTGTTCTAATGGCATTATCCAGTTTCTTTATTTGATTCTTTTTTAATTTCTTTTTCTGTTTTGCAAAATTTGGTGACTGGATGACTTCAGTAATCTGACTCATTCATATTCTCCAAATACGTATGGAGTTCCTTGGCCAGATTTGATTTGTTCTTTGCCAATTAAAATGTCCTGAATAAATGGTAATGGCAAGTCTGGGTTTTCTTCAATGATTTGTCCTATTTTTGCCCAGTACTCAATTTGACCAGCGACAGAACGTTTGAAAACCTTTGAGGTAACTTTGGCTTTGGCAACTAATTCATCAGATATTTTTACAGCAGTTGGCATGATTACTCCTGATTTAACGTTTTTATAAGTGTAGATTTTATTTTAGTCCAAAAAGTTTCATAATGCAACCTTTTATTGCTAAGCAAGTCATACAAGTGCGTTCAGTTGACCGCAATCGCCGCCGGGTGAGGGCCAATGCGATGTAACTGGGGACGGGTGGGGACGGGGGTCGGGCCACGGCAAGTTACTGAAATGATATAATATTGTTGCTAAATTATAGGTTGCTGGTGATGCCAAGAATGAATCGCCATTACATCCCCGGGTATGTTTGGCATACCCTAGTGAACTTGTCTTCGAATTTAACAGGGTAAATCACCCATCGGCCTTCGCCTTCGGCTAGGACCCGAAACGTCGGTGCCATAAAGGAGGGATAAAAAATATCAAGGCGAGTGGACAGCGAGTATCGGCGCCTGCCCCGGTAAATCTTGGTGCCCTATTTAACCGGGGTAGGTGGTCGGACTTTTATAGATACGGTAAAGGCCCTTTTTGAGGGCGAAAAAGACGATATAGGCACTGAAAACACTTTTTTTTGGGATGTTAATCAATAATATCCAATATGTTAGCACGACCCCGACCGACTTAGATCATGGTCAATTCTTGGCAATGCTTGAGCAACGGATCAATATCTAAGGTTTCAATTTTTTTAGCTTGTTCAGTGGCACACTGGTCTTAGGGGTCATCCTTTTTTTCATTTTTTTGCACGGATTCATTTGAGCGCCCAATGAATCATATGCTTTCCTGGAAATTGTTTTCTGGACATAGGGCGGGGTATTTCTATTTACCTGATAAGTGAATCGAATGGACTGTTCTTTTTCCGGTAGAAAAGATCCGGAGATATCATGACTTTGTCCCGGTGCAATGGCAGGGGTGTGCGACATGCACGCATTTTTATATGTATCTGGTGTTTCGCAGTACATTCGGTCGGTATATACTTTTGCAATGGGAATGGTTGCGGTGGTATTGTTGACAATCACGCCATTGAAATGAAACAGATCCTGGTTTTGAGTGTTTTTGCTTTTGGTTATTTTAAGTGCAAGAAGTTCAACATTTCCGGCATATACGCACGGGATGAAAAAAGTCAGGGCAATAAAACAGATCACAGCACGAACGATAAATGATTTCATAATATATCCTTTTTATTTCAAGAGTGAATGCCGGATGCCAGTATTTCAAACTTTTATGTATAATTAACTATGATTTTTCTGTCAAGCTGATGTTCATCAGCCCTAAATCCACCATCTGAAAATGTGAAAATGGGGGCAATCCTTAAATAACTAAATAACTTCGATTAAAAAGATAGTTGTTGAATTATTTAAGGACGCCCCCCTAATCCCCGGGGCCGTTATGTGCGGAATGGAAAATCATCGGTTTCGTGAGGTTGCGAGGACGTGGTTGAGCTTTAGACCGGAGATCCTATTGAAATAGCGAAGCTTCCCGGTAACAAGTTCAAGATCATAGCCTAGGGCTGTAGCCGCAATCTGAATGTCCGCATCAGGAAGGCTCATGCCTGTTTCTTCGAGATGAGCGCGGATGCTGCCGAAAACCTTCGCAATGCTGATGTCGTAAGAAAGAACGGTTATGGCGGGCAGAACTCGCTGCTCGATATTTGATAAGTGTCGCTCGCGGTTATCGGAACGATAGGCACCTTTGTATAATTCGCCTATCACAACAGCACTCGTGAATTGCTCTTCGCGAGCAACTCTCATGATCCATTTCACGTACGCTGTTGCCGGTCGTGGGCGGAGAAGCTCCGAAATTGCGTCCGTGTCAAAGAGGAATGCCATAGTCAGTGTTCAAGATCCGGTGTGTTTCGTTGTCCCTGTCGAGGGGAGGTGTCAAGTATTAAGGCCAATTCTTCGCTATTCTCCCAACCACCGGCAATACTGGCGAGCCCACTCTCCGGACCTGCTTTCCTCAAACGCTCAAGGTGTTCGAGATCGCTGGGGCTAACAAGAGCGGCGACTGGTTTCCCGTGTCTAGTGATGAGGACCGCGTTGCCCGCCTCAACTTTGCGTATGCATTCTGAAAATGTTGCTTTTGCCTCAGCTACGGATATGTTGTTTTCCATAATCTATCCCTTTTTTGACTATTAAGATCGTTATGATCAGAATGTCAAGGGTTGAGTTGAATAATCACATAACCAATCACTGGTGCCGACCCAAAAAGCCGAGCGGCACAGTTCAAACGTTAATTGCGATACGAAGTTGTATAATCGAATGTGATTACAATGTGAAAGGGGACATTCATGCAGAGCGTGCTTTACGCTTTTGTCCTGATATGACATCTTGAAGATATGCCTAGATTAGCCAGATTAGATGCCCCCGGGGTTTTTCACCATGTGATGGAGCGCGGTATCGAGAGGAAACGTATATTCCTAAACAATAAGGATCGGGATGATTTTATTAATCGATTATCCGAGCTCGTTAAGGAAGGGGCTATAGATATATATGCGTGGGCACTCATGGCCGATCATTTTCATTTGTTTATGACAAAAAAGAACCTGAAAATTTCCGGGCAGAGGATCGATCTGGAAGAATTATGCGACAGAGTGTGTAAGAAGAAGACTGTGTCATTAGCGGAACTTGTTTCAGGAAGCCGCAGACGTAAACTGGTCAACGCACGAAGGATTGCTATCATGGATAGCGGTCAACGAATTGGGATATTCCGGTGCAGAGGTCGCAAGTCATCTTGGCGTGACAAATTCCTGTGTAACGCGATTTCTGTCATCTGGGGAGAGACCTTCGATAGAGGGCGTAATGTAATAGATGTGCAAGCTCTGCACGAATGTACCCTTTTACTTTTTTGACTTGGTGCTGTCCCAAGCGAATGAACGATACAATTTATTTTTAGGAGCGTCCGCCGTTTTATGTGGTTGAAGAAAGAGATGGCAGAAACATACAAGATGGAACGACGTGAGCATTTGGAAAAATTAATGCAGAAGGCATTGTCGATAGGCGCAAGTGATGCCAAGGCCATTCGGTCAGATGATATTTTGGTTGAAGAGAAGTTGGCAAAACTTTGCATAGAACCCCGATGTAGCAACTATGGTCTCTCATCGAGTTGCCCACCATACGTATCCGGACCATCGGGGTTCAGAAAACTGAAAGACAAACTGAAAAATGCCATCGTCGTTCGAGTTATTGTTCCATCAGATGTGCTCTTGTCAAATGAAAGCAGAGAGTTGTGGAGATTTTTGCACGAACTTGTGGCTCAAATTGAGCAAGAAGCCATTGGGATGGGGTACATCAATTCGATCGCATTTGCAGGTGGATCCTGCAAGCAAATTTTTTGTCAAGAACACTCGGATTGCCAGAAGATATCAGGTAACGGAAAATGTCGTCACCCCCAATATGCTCGATCGTCAATGTCAGGTTATGGCATCAATGTTTTTGCGCTCATGGAAGCCTGTGGTTGGGAAACCAATCTCAACACACAAGAAGTGGTCTCGAACGACGACTCAATGTCATGGGTTGCCGGTGTCGTAATGATTGGTTAATCTCATTCAATTTTGTCGTGATCATAGATAAAAAGTGGGACGTCCATAAAAAACTAAGAAAACAAAACTTGGAGTAGTTTATTTGTTTCTTATGGACGTTCCCATCAACACGCCGCCCTTGAGCGTTCCGGTAGTTATCTAAAATATTCAAAAGGAGTTATATGAACTTATTAAAAATAGCAGCGTTTGCGGATGATAACAAAGGCGGCAATCCTGCTGGTGTCGTAATTTGCAATGAGATGCCGGAAGAAAAAAACATGCTTAGTATCGCAAAACAAGTGGGGTATTCTGAAACCGCCTTCTTGAAGCCGGTTAAAGACGGGTGGAGAATTCGCTATTTCTCACCAGAGATGGAAGTCCCCTTTTGCGGACATGCCACGATTGCCAGCGGAGCTGTTTTAGGTGACCGATTCGGAGAGGGCGTGTATAAGCTCTTTCTGAATAACGATGAAATAATTGTCGATGTTACAAAATCTGTGAATAACAGATATACAGCCGCCTTACATTCTCCTGGAACATGGTCTAAAGCAGCACCGCATGAGTATGTAGAAGAAATTATTAAGCAATTCCAGTTCACCGCGGCTGACATAGAACCGAATTTTCCGATTCGCTTTGCGTTTGCCGGTGCCAAGCATCTTATCATTGTCTTGAAAGATCTCAAGACGCTTGCAGAAATGACATATCATTTTGAGAGTACTAAAGCTCTAATGCGTAATGAGGATGTCGCGACAATTAATCTTCTTTGGCCTGAGTCGGATAGAGTGTTTCATTCTCGTAATGCATTTCCGCCGGGCGGTATCTATGAAGATCCGGCGACAGGTGCAGCGGCGGCGGCTCTTGCAGGTTACTTGCGGGATATAGGCTGGCCGGGAAAAAGGCGATTTGAAATCATCCAGGGAGTAGATATGGGCTGTCCGTCACGTCTGTATGTGGAATACACGTCTGAGCCTGGTGCAAGTGTGAAAGTTGCAGGAAAGACCCGGTATATTAGTGAGAACAATGGCTAAGTGGATAGTTGGTGTTTACCCAGAAATCAGAGATTTCAGGATGGAGTGGTCAGCTATTCCCGCTTTCAGCGGGATACGTGATCGGTATGCCGGGTGGTGTGGGAGGAGGGGAGTCGTGAGGCTCCTCCCTATCCCGATTCGGCTACAAGAGGGTTTAGATAATGAGCGCAAATACAAAAATATTTCGGAGAGATAGGAACCTGCTATGTGAATCATGTACAAAACATTTTGTGAGCCTGGTTACCTGCCTGGTGTTTTTGATTTCAGCCTTTGGATATTCACTAGCAGAAGCCCAATGGCCCCACATGGCCTATTCAAAAGACAGAACACCAATCTCATATGAAATCTTCGGCACAGGAGAACCAACTCTGGTATTTGTACATGGCTGGAGTTGCGATGCCCGCTACTGGCGTGCCCAGGTGCCAGTGTTTTCGAAAAAATATCGTGTTGTCGTTCTGGATCTTGCAGGCCACGGCCATTCAGGGATGACCCGCACCAAGTATACCATGGCATCTTTCGGCGAGGATGTTCGGGCAGTAACAGAATCAACGGGCAGTCATGACGTAATTCTAATAGGTCATTCCATGGGCGGTTCAGTGATTGCAGAAGCGGCCCGCCTCATGCCTGAACGGGTGATTGGATTGATCGGTATCGATACCCTTGAAAATATTGAGTACCCGCTAACTCACGAAGAACTCAAAAAGATGATCGCCCCCTTGGAGGAAAATTTTCGAGATGGAAGCAGGCAGTTTGTGGGCGAGATGATATTATCCAACACCGATCCGCAGCTTCGCGAATGGATACTCTCAGATATGTCAGCTGCGCCGCCTAGCGTTGCCATAAGCGCTATGAATGAAATGATGACTCAATACATCACCGGTGAAGCGGCAAATGTATTTAAACACATACGAATTCCAGTTATAACTGTAAATGGGAATCTGTGGCCCATCAATTATGAAACAAACCGTCGGCATATGTTTTCTTTCAATGCTATTGTTCTGAAGGACGCGGATCATTTCTTGATGATGGATCGACCCATTGATTTCAACAAAGCATTGGAAAAAGCGATCATTATCCTAACAGAAAAATGATCGAAGAATCCGAAACAGGGCATTCAGTGGATCGCAAGAAGCATGTGTGGGTCGTGGGTCGTGAAAGGGGACGCGTGAAAGGGGACGTTCGTGCAGAACGTGCTTTACGCTTTTTTCCTGATATGATACCACGAAAATATGCCTAGATTAGCGAGATTAGATGCGCCCGGGGTTTTACACCATGTGATGGGCCGCGGTATCGAGAGGAAACGTATATTCCTAAACAATAAGGATCGGGATGATTTTATTAATCGATTATCCGACCTTGTTAAGGAAGGGGCAATAGATATATATGCGTGGGCGCTCATGCCCAATCATTTTTATTTGTTTATGACAAAAAAGAACCAGAGGATTTCAAAGCAAAGGATTGATCTGGAAGAATTATGCGATTTCTTTCATCTGGAGAGAAACCTGCTATAGAGGGCGTAATGTGATAGTTATGCACGCTCTGCACGAACGTTCCCTTTTGCCATTAATTGTTAGTGGGTTAGCTATAAAGCTCTCTGAGTCTCGGTTTCTCTATCTTTCCTGATGGGTTTCGGGGAACATCCCCAAAGATGAGCCGACGCGGCCGCTTATAACGCGGCAACTTCTGCTCGCAGAAAAGTTTCATTTCCTGTTCGTCTAACACCTCTCCCTGCCTTGTCTGTATCACAGCGGTAACCAATTCACCCAATCGATCGTCAGGTGTGCCGATCACAGCCACATCAAGCACATTAGGGTGCTTTCTGATAACATCTTCGACCTCAACTGGGTATACATTCTCACCGCCGGTGATAACAAGGTCCTTCTTCCGGTCAACAAGGTAGATGAATCCTTCTTCATCGATCCTGCCAAGGTCCCCGGTGTAAAGCCAGTCGTCCTGTATCACTCGGGCTGTCAGTTCCGGATTTTTGTAATACTCCTTCATGACTCCCGCCCCTTTCAGAATGACTTCGCCCACCTCTCCTTGATTTACATCTTGTCCATTTTCATCCACTATCCTCGCATCCCAGAGTATGTTTGGCTTCCCGATGGCGCCTATCTTTCTCTCATTTTCGACACCAAGTCGGAGCACGCCAGGACCGGCCGTCTCACTTAGCCCATAAAGCGTGTCATACTCTGTCTTGGGGAAATATACCTTAAGCCTCTGGACCAGACTTGGCGGAACCGGCTGTGCTCCCATGAAAATCTTTCTAAGGTATGCAAGATTATAGTCATCTAAGCTAATTTCCCTTTTATCCAAGGCCTGTAGAATGTCGTCTGCCCAAGGCACGAGGAGAAAGGCGACCGATACCTGCTCTGTTGCTATTGTGTCAATGACAAATCTCGGGCTTATCTGTTCGGTCAACATCACGGAACAAGCACCCGTCAGCATAGCCCCCAGAAGATGTCCGATTGCTAAATGATAGAGTGGAGGCATCATGAGAAAGCGGTCGCGATCGACATAATTGTGGTTCGTTGCCTCTGTGACAGCTATACACATCTGGTTCTTCGCCCGCAGCAACACAGGCTTTGGGGTTCCCGTAGTGCCGGATGTAAAATAGAGGGCACACTCGTCCTCATCCGCTATCTTCACATTGAGCGGGAGGGAAGATCCTCGTTTTATTAAGTTTTCCACCGTCTCTATATTATTCGTGTTCTCTTGCGAAATAGTGCCGTAAATATTCACTGTGGGCAGGTCCTTTTGAAGGCCAACAATTCTCTGCGTGAATTCCTCATCAAAAATGAAAGCGGATGGTTCAGCAACCTGAGAGCAATACCGAATGTCATCATCGGTAAACCTGAAGTTAAGAGGAACAGCCCATGCTCCTGTTTTTAAAATCGCAAAAAAGACTTCAAGCCACTGGATAGAATTTTTACCCAACAGAAAGATTTTATGGCCTTTTTGAATGCCCTGGTATTGAAGACTATAAGCAAGCCTATTTGTCCTTTCTTCGAACTGAGCCCAAGAAATTTGATACCTTACTCCTGAGATTGGCCTTACCTCTACAAAGGCTGTTTCATTGGGATGACAGCGGCTCCATTTCTGCACTATGTCTACAATATTCATCCAACACCTCCGATCTTTTCAACCGTGTAACAATTGGGAAAAGTGGATTTGTCACCATCTACTAAACCCAATCCTTGTTTCAATGTCTTTTTGTCATCGAGTACATGATATGTTTAGATTCTTAGGATTGATCCCTATATGGTTTGCAGATAGCAACTCATCACACGCAGAATATGGGTCTTTCGTCCCCTCGATGATGCAATCGAGGTATTTTTTGAATTCATGACTGTTGGCTATCTGGTTCAATGTATCTTCAATGAATCTACTTTTTATCATATCTATCAGTTCGAACCGCGCCATAGTTTTTTTGTAACGAATTATGGATTCCCGGGATAACGCTTTTTTGCTTTTTCTATGATTCTCAATCTCATGTAGGAGCTCCAAAATCCCCTTGTTGTTAACGGCTTCAGCCATTAGGATGGGCGGATCCCAACCTTCTTTTTTGAACTTCTTGCTTGCAATCTCAATCATTGCTTTTAAGTCAAACAGCGTTTTTTCGGCATCGGGCCGATCCGATTTGTTGACAACAAAGATGTCCCCCACCTCAAAGATCCCGGCTTTGATAGCCTGAATATGATCTCCCATTCCCGGCACCACAACGATAATCGTTGTATGCGCGCTTCTGGCAATATCGACTTCATCCTGGCCAACTCCTACTGTTTCAACAATGATGTAGTCCTTGCCCATAGCGTCCATTATATCAATCGCTGAGCGTGTAGATTGAGTGAGCCCTCCGAATTGACCCCGGGTCGCCAAAGAACGGATAAAGACCCCTTTATCCAGACTGTGGCGTTGCATACGAATGCGGTCTCCCAATATCGCCCCTCCGCTGAATGGGCTGGTAGGGTCTACTGCGAGCACACCTACTGTCTTTCCTTTCGTCCTAAGCCCGCTAACCATTTGATCCACGACTGTACTTTTGCCGACTCCAGGTGCGCCTGTAATTCCGATTATATAGGCTTTTCCGGTATGCCTGTGAAGGGCTTTGAGGATTTCTCTTGTTCCTGGAGTCCCGTCATCAATATCACGGATAAGCCTTGCAGCAACCCTTACATCGCCATCGACAATTTTTTTGACAATGCTGTCAACCATATTTTACCCCACATAAGTCATGAGAGCATGGTGTCAGGTTTCCCTTTAGCAAACAGTCGTGAGGTGACAAAGCTTGGTCTTTTGCATTCGCAAAGGCTCCGAAGGCTCACGGTAGCGAAAGTCGCCTCTGGATCTAAGTGGGCGTGTTTGCGGGGAATCATACGACACTTATGCACACCTTAATGGAAAATCCCGGTTCATTTCTTCACACAGGAAGTGATATGATTAATGATTGATTCCGAAGTGCTTTGAGGTGGAAATATTTTTGAGACGCCTCTTTTTATCAGTCCCGCTGCATATTGTTTTGGAATCGTTCCACCGCAAATTAAGGGAATATCATTTAAATTGTTTTTCTTCATCAAATCTAACAATTCACCTATCTGTTCGTAATTAGACGCATGGCTGCTTATTCCGATCACGTCCACGCTCTCTTCAATAGCAGCATTAATTATCATTTCCGGCGTTTGATAAATTCCGAGATATACCACCTCTAATCCGGCATCCATCAGAAATCTTGATACGATTTCCGCACCAGTGAAATGTCCGTCAAGTCCGATAACGGAAATGAGAACTTTAATTCGCTTCCTATTTGTCATTTAAAATATTCCTCCTGTTTTAAGAAATGCTTCAATTACCATTATAGATCAAAAGGGCAATCGATCATTTCCAGCGGGTCATAATGAAATCCATGGGCCATGCGAATAACGCCCATTATTTCTCCGGCCGTACCATAAGCCTTAACCGCTTCAATAATTGAAGGCATCAGGTTATATTTGCTATCCTTTCTTGCATCATCATAAAGCTGTGCGATTTTTTCTTTCAGCAAAGGGATATCTCTTGTTTTTTTCCAATCCTCCATCCTCTGTGCAATTTCTTCACAATCAGATGCATCAACCGACTGTATGGGAATATCGTCATCTTCCTCAGGAGAAATGACCAACTCGTTTACGCCTACGATCAAGCGCTCACCTGATTCAATTTCTCTCTGCCTTTTTCGGGCCGATTCTTCCATCATATTATGTATATAGCCTTTCTTTACGGCAGCGATCATTCCTCCCTTATCCTCTATATCTTGCAAGATCTTATACGCTTCCGCTTCTACCTTGCTGGTAAGAAACTCCACAAAATAGGAGCCGGCCAGAGGATCTGTAACATCCGTCACTCCGGTTTCGTCAGAGACGATGTGTTGGGTGTTCAAGGACATTCTCGCTGCAAAAGCAGATGGTTCTGCGTGGGCATTGTCCAGGCATGCGTTGTCAATGGCAGTGCAGCCTGCAAGGGCACCTGAAAGCGTTTGTATGGCGCATCGCGCGATATTGTTGTAGGGCTGCTGATACGTCATTGTGCGGCCCGATGTATGAACCGATATGAGCAGTTGGCAGGCCTTTTCAGTTTTGGCCTTGAATGTTTCCTTGGCCATTGTTGCATACATCCTCCGAAGGGCCCTGACCTTGGCTATTTCCTCGAAAAACCGCGAACCTATGCTTATGAGTTCGTAAGGGAGGAGACCGACATCATCAAAATCAAGGCCTCGCTCATTGACCAGCAACCCAAGTAGTTCTTTAAGCTGTGCTATCTCTATGGCAAGCGCTTGGGCGTTGTTGCCGCCGGACTCCTGAAAATGCTGGCTGAGAATACCACAGCGCATATGTATTTTATTCCTTATGATATATTCGGAGGAATCCAGCCAAAGTTTGATGAGGAGATCCAAAGGCAGATGATCGGTCTGTCCAAATGTGTGGCAAAAGGGATATTCCGTCACACTGCCATGTACCTCCTTCAAATCCACCCCACGTTTTTCGGCAAGAGCGACAACATAGGCCAATCTCACACAGGACATCGCTGAGGACCCCAGTAAGGTAATAGATTGTCCAGTCAAGGGAATGCCGTTCATGAGCTCCTCAAATTCAAGCAATGACGCTCCATGCCATCCCAAAACACCGGCCTCTCTTCTTCCTGCGGGATGATCGGCGTCTATCGGCATTGCATTTGGCCTATCGCATATGACCAGCATCCCCTGCGTCTGTCCCATTTCCCTGTACTGCTTAAGCACTTCGTTGGTCCTTTTAGAAGACCCGAGCCCTGCGGTCATCCTCCTTGTCCATACACGACTGCGATAGCCGTTTGGATGATACCCACGAACGTAGGGATACAAACCAGGGTCTGCCAAATCCTTCTCATAATCCAGGTCTGCAATGTCATTAGGGGTATACACAGGTTTAATTTCATATCCGTAATCTGTCTCTCTTTTCATCTCTATGCCTCCGTAATCTAACAAAAATAGCTAAGCAGTCTAAAAGCATGACAAGCCCTTGGTAAAATTTTCAAAAATGACCTGCGACAGTTGTTCAGAGTTTATGGCACCTTGCGGATTGTACCAGGAATAAATCCAGTTACACATTCCGAGCAGATTAAAGGTAACAACTGTTAGCTTGTCTTTGTCCAACGTATGTCCAATATATAATGAAAGGGTTCTAGTTATGACTGAGAAGTATCGCCTTTCTTTAGACTTGATCTTCAATAGGTTGGATTTAGAAAGGTTATAGGCCTCATTGAGAAGCGCTTTTGCTGAGTACATGTGAGTAACGTAAGACTCCACGTGGTGTCGGATGATATATTGAATCTTCTCAATGGGGTTTTCTATTTTCTCAAGGTCATGTTCGAGAGTCTCTAATAAGAGATCCATGAAACTGGATAAAATAAAATAAAGTATGTCTTCCTTACATTTGAAATAGTGGTACATACCGCCTTTACTTAACTTCGCTACGGTTGCAATATCTTCCATGCTCGTCTCGATATAGCCTTTTTTACTGAAGAGTTTGGCAGCAGCACTTGCTATCATTATAATTTTTTTGTCTGATTTTGAGGATGTTTTATTCAAATATTTCCTATACATTTCAACCCCCTTTTCAGTAATCCGACTGGTAGGGTTAACCCGACCGGTCGGATTAATATAGCGAAATAATAATCCTCATGTCAAGAATTCAAGCTGATGCTTTCAAAATTTTCCCATGGCAAGAGAAACTGTGGCTTTTGTGTATAAATTCAGAGGTATAGTGATACCGTTAGGCGGGAAAATATGAATGATGATGGGCGACCCCGATCGACGCATCCAGCGGACAGCTGGGGATTTCTCAAGCATCAGCCCCAAATCTTGGTGAATTCTGCGGTGGCCGAATAAGTCGATTTGACACGCCATATGATGTGGATTATTATAGCTATGAAAAGCCACATGATAGAGGTGCGATATGAAAACTATTCAGATGACCCTTGATGAGGATCTTGTCAAAGCGGTCGATCGCGTTGCGAAGGAACTCCACACAAATCGTTCTGCTTTTACAAGAAAGGCGCTTCGGAAGGCTCTCGCCCAGCACAGCGTTGAACAACTGGAGCACAAGCACCGCCAGGGATATGAACGGAACCCGGTTGGTGCCGATGAGTTTTCGGCCTGGGAAGCGGAACAAACTTGGGGTGACGAATGAAACGCGGCGAAATCCGTTGGTACAAGTTTACCCGGCCGGACAAAAAAAGGCCGGTTCTTATCCTGACAAGAGATTCCGTGCTGCAATATCTTGGGGAAGTGACAATCGCTCCCGTTACGAGTACAGTGCGCGATATTCCATCGGAGGTCTTTGTATCGAAAGCTGACGGCATGCCGCTCGATTGCGCTGTAAACTGTGACTACCTGCAGACTGTTTCAAAGGGGAAAATCGGGTCCCTGATTACGACCTTACCCCCGGCAAAGATGATTGATGTCGGAAGAGCAATCCGCTTCGCCCTCGATATCTGAGACAGGTACGGCTAACCTGAAAGGGGACAATCCTATCGGATGGATCAGTAGTGGTATCGCAATTGAGCGATATGTATGGCATCTTCGGAAACTTTATAGATAAATCTGTGCTCGTCTGTTATTCGCCTGGACCAATAGCCTGAAAGAGCATGTTTCAATGGCTCGGGTTTGCCAACTCCCTCAAAAGGGCTACGATTTGTTTCCTTAATGAGGGTGTTTATACGGCGGAGAATTTTTTTATCAGTTTTTTGCCAATAGAGGTAATCGTCCCAGGCATGATCTGAGAAAATAAGCTTCACTCTATAAGCTCCTTTTTATTCCCCTTGCCATTTTCAAGCTGAACAATAGATTCAATCAGCCGTCTTGTGTTTTTCGGGGATCGTAACAGGTAGGCGGTTTCTTCAAGGGCTTCATAGTCCTCAAGGGACATAATAACCACAGATTCCGATGATTTCCGTGTTACAATCATCGGGGCGCGGTCTCTGCAAACTTTTTCCATTGTTTTCGCAAGGTTTTGCCTCGCAGCTGTATAGGTTATAGCTTCCATCTTGGCACCTCCTGTACAGCATATTGTACATATGAAGGGCCAATTGTCAATAATTTTTTCTCCCCAACCCGTCACTTCACCAAAAAGCCAGGGCGGGGCGGCCACACCAGATTGAATGCCTGTATTGTCCTGTCTTTTTGTGAGTTTGTCGTTATGTCTGATGTGAAATGAGAAAAGAAAATGGATGAACTTGAACTCAAATTTACACCGGATGAAAGAGAGTTGATAATTGATCATCCCTTTGCCGGGCCGGATCTAAGGAAAAGACTGTAAATTTTTTTTGAGAAAAATTTTACTGTCAAAGATCAACCTAACAGATGTGAGTATACGAATGATCGAGTATGACCAGGAGACCGTGCGAAAGATCGAGCGCAACTACATAACGCCGGAAATGGCGCATCAACGCATCCGGACTTTAGAGGGGCTTGCACTCCGGCCGGGTGAGCATGTTTTGGACGCGGGATGCGGAACGGGTTTGTTCACTATGCCCAAGAACAGGGAGCAGTCACCGAAGAGGAGGCTGTGACGTGCTTAGCGGACTTTTTCAGATTAGGCGAGAAGACAGTCAAGGAAAAGGGCTTTCAATTGGAACCTTGAGTTATCGAAATATTTACGGCTTGTCCCCTTCATCCTCTAAAAAACTGGAAAGGCTCATGTGGGTCGCCGGATCGGATCAGATCAAGGTAACGGCATGATTTGACGACATAAAAACATGAATATAGTGGTTGTTTGCGGCTTAGGACCTTGTTTTTGAGATGATAATGGCGCCTTTTAGGAGTGGGGTTATGCCGGTAATTAAAATAATTGGTGGATAATGTTAATCAAAAAGCAAGATGGGCGACGCGGTGATGCGGAATCTTATTTTAAATTCTCAAAAAATCGAAGGAGATTTATGATGAAAAGCAATAAGACGAGACTTTCCGCATGCTCAATTATATTAGGCTTCGCAAAAAATATTCGAAGTAGATCCTGGAGTTGAAGTAAGCATTACTAATTCTTATATGGAATCTAAACGAGTGAAACTCAAACGAGGGGTTTTTTGCGATCTCAAACAGTTGACGGACACAGCAGTTGCCATTGTTACAAGGGAATTGAACCAAAAAGGACTGCGGATAACGCCGAACGCTGATAAAACGATGAGAATGAGGGTCGTCAAGGCTATGTGGACGCCTAAGTTTTTTACACAGACGGGGGAACTCACCCTGGAAGCCGCGCTCGGAAACGGAGCGTGCGTTTCGGTTGACGGGCGACACGAAACCGGTGGCAATGCTTTCCGTGCCTTAAACGGTGCCACACTCTTCGCTGCCATAGCGATTTTGCAAAATCCTCGGCTAGCGGCGTACTTGAAAAGCCAGTAATGAAGGAAAACGGGTGGCGGCCCTAGGTTGGACCAAGGCAACTAATTGATGGTGGCGACCCGGACCGGTCAAAGAGCCAAGAGTTCCAATAAAATTATGTCTGGGCCAAAGGTTATTCAATCCCCATTGCCAGGAAAACGCGGCTCAGTTTAATCCCGCTTGCAGCAGGATATACGGAATGAAGTTGAGACACAGATAACACCTCATTAAAACTTGGCCATTTTGAATGATCAAGCGGATTGTTGTTTACTTCATTCCGCATACGATCTTTAGTGTTATGTTTCAATCCCGAACACGAAAAAGGAGTATAAGAAATGGTAGGTCTCAGAGAACGGGCCGCTGAGGGACTTCAAGTAGGGGACTCATTCAGAACTACACGAATCTTTACAAATGATGACGTTACTCTTTTCTCTCAAATATCGCGAGACTATAACCCAATTCATTTCGACGGTCGTTTTGCTAAAGAACGGAATTTCTCAGCACCGATATGCCATGGACTTCTAGCGGCAAGCTTGGTTACCGAAATTGGGGGACAGATTGGATGGTTAGCGTCTGTTATGAACTTCCGATTCAGAGGGCCTGTGTATGTTGGTGAAACAATCACATGCAGTTGGGTAATCACAGCCATAGATCAAAAGGGTCGAGCCAAAGCATCCGTCACGATTACTAAAGAAGATGGGGTCACGGTGATTGAAGCAGAGATCAGAGGTATTGTGCCAGGACCTGAAGAGCGTAAGGTCCTAAGTCAGATGCTGTCGGAGGGGGATCCAACAAATGGGCCAACTGATACACAGCAGAGCTCGGCAGCGAAGCCTGAAACATAACCGCATCAACTCGGACTGGCAATATCAAAGGCTACAGGTCGAGTGGTAAAAGCTCAAGCACACCCTTTATTCCCTTCCACCGTTAAACTAGTCGCCGAAGGTAAAGGGGTAGGTAGCGTGTGAAATTAAGGAATTATTCCTATAACAAGGCCAGCCAGTGGGACCAAAAACCGCCGCTTTGCTTCGGGTTTTCGGCCCCTGCGGGCGGCGTTCTGCTTGAAAACTAAGAGGAGATGGCCCATACAAACAAACTGCTATTTTATCCAATTTTCAATTTTTAGATTCGGAATTCGGATAAATTTTTTTTCGTTATTGGTGATGAGAGTGCAAGCTGCTGAAAGCGCGTGAGCGGCGATTAACATGTCGAGAGAACCAATTGGCGTTCTCTGTTTTTCTAAATGAACTCTAATGTCACCATAATATTGGGCAGCGTCATCACCATAGGGTAAGATCTCCAGTGGCGCGATAAACTGCGTCAAAGCCATTTGATTCTGTTCAGGCTTTGAACTCTTGGAGACGCCATACATTAGTTCGCTTAGAGTGATTGATGAGAGGCCGATCTGTGAAATTTCGGTATTCCCAATCAAGGATGTTTTGGGTTATAAGAAGAAAGTGAAGAAAGGAGTATCCTTTCCCGCTCTTTTTGCCGGTCATCGTCAGCAGGGCGACCTGGACCGATACCGAGCCATGGTCCCGAATTACCGAGCAAGAGACTGCCGATTGGGAGAATTTTCGTATGGATAGTATGCAGCCGAATAACGACTTCATGAAAAAAATTAAGGCATTGGAAAAGGATCTCATCCAGTGCAGGGACCTTCATCGGTTTTCCAGGGAGCGGGAAAAGATGCTTGAGCTTATTGTTCAGGGAATTTCCATCCCCGCCCTTGTCGTGGACGAGAACCATGTGATTACCCATTGCAACAGGGCCTACGAGCGGTTCAAAGTGATTTCGGCGGAAAAGATGATCGGGACGAAGAACCAGTGGATGAGTTTTTATTCCACACCCAGGCCCGTGATGGTGGATTTCCTTGTGGACGGCGTTTCTGAAAATAAGATCTTAAAATATTTCGGCAGAAGGTGCCGTAAATCCCCGGTTGCAGAGGGCGCCTTTGAGGCGGAAGTTTTCTTCCCGGAACTGGGAGAAACCGGGAAATGGCTTTTCTTTACCGCGGCCCCATTGATCGATGCAACCGGGCGCCTGGTGGGTGCCGTGGAGACGATTCAGGATGTGACTCAACGCAGACGGGCGGAAGATGCGCTACGTCATTCGGAGAGGCGTTTTCGATCATTCCTGGACTTCGCCCCTTATCCCATGGGGGTCTTCACCATGGAAGGTCTGCCCACATATCTCAACCCGCGATTTACCGAAGTTTTTGGCTGGACTTTAGAGGAACTGGAGGGAAATAAGATCCCCTTTGTCCCGGAAGAGGAAAAGAGGGACACCATAGAAAACCTGAAAAAACTTTACCGCAAAAAGATTCTGAAGCGTCATGAATCCAAAAGGTTTACCAAGGACGGTCGACTTCTGGACGTAGCTATCCGGGCCGCCATATACTCCGAATCCAAGGAAGGACCTTCCGGAGTCGTTGCCATATTCAGGGACATCACCCGGGAAAAACGGACCGCCAGTATCAACGCGGCCATGCTGAATATCAGCCTGGCCCTGCCCAGGTATCCCAACCTGGAAGATCTCCTGGACTATGTCAACGAGGAGGTCAAACGCCTCCTGGATTCAGAAGGGTCAATTTTTGTCATGCTGGATGAGGAGCGAAAGGAGTTTATCATCCTCGGTGCGGCCTATGATCAAACGCGTACGGAAAAGAGGGTCAAGGAGGTGCGATTCCCCATCGATCAGTTGGTTGCGGGCCGGGCGGTTCGGACAGGCAAACCCATTATCGTCTCGGACACCTCCCAGGACCGGCGGCTGCACGAAGAAAGAGACAGAAAACTGGGATACAAGACCCGGAATCTGGCTGTTGTACCCTGGAAAGGCGGCGAAGGGAGCGGCGGGGCGCTTTGTGCCGTTAATAAGAAGCATGGAGATTTCGACAGATCAGATGTTGAATTGCTGGAGATGATTGCCGGTACGGTCACCCTCTCCATCGAGAATGCCAGGGTCTCGGGGGAATTGAAAAAGGCCTACGCGGAAGTATCCAGCCTGAACCGGGCCAAGGACAAGGCGATCAGTCACTTGTCCCATGAACTCAAGACGCCTGTGGCCGTCCTATCGGGCTCACTGAACCTCCTCGCCCGGCATCTCCCGGAGACCACTGAGAAAAAGTGGAAGGACATCATGGCCATGGCCAAGAGGAATCTTGAAAGGATAAAGGACATCCAGGGCGAAGCACAAGACATCATGGAAGGAAGAGAAAACAGGTTTCGACTTCTTCTCTCAAATTTACTTGATCTGGTAACCGATGAGCTTGCGGTCCTTTTTACCCAGGAAACAGGTGCGGAAGACGTTGTGGGAAAGGTTCGGAAAAGGATTGACGAGGTGTTAGGATATAAGGAGGCTGTGTCCGGGTCTCTCCGTCTGGACCTGCAGGTGAAGAATAGACTCAAATATCTCGAACCCTTCAAATCTCATCGGCAGGTGGAGATCCTCTCGAAATTTGAATCTACCCCTCCCGTTTTTCTCCCTGAGGAGGTCCTCCAAAAGGTTATCGACGGACTCATCAGGAATGCTGTGGAAAATACACCGGACGAGGGAAAAATCGAGATTTCTGTCGCAAAAAAGGGAGAAGGATCTCTGCTCATTGTGCAGGATTTTGGGATCGGCATCCATGAGGACGCGAAAAGTAGAATCCTGGAGGGCTACTTCACGACACAGGACATCATGAATTATTCCAGCAAGCGTCCCTTTGATTTCGGCGCCGGAGGAAAAGGGGCGGACCTTTTGCGAATGAAGATTTTTTCAGAGCGATACCATTTTCAGATCGATTTGGACTCCTCCAGGTGCCGGCATATCCCAATGGAGAAAGATCTCTGTCCGGGCAGTATCAGCCTGTGCAAATTCTGCAAGGGACCGAATGACTGTTACGAGTCCGGGGGCACTGTTTTCACCGTCTACTTTCCTCCCCCTCCGAAGTGACATGCCCTTTTCTGATATGCCTTTCCCTGGCCCATCGTTCTGTCATCGACTGAACGGTTACCTTCCTCCTTTTGTAAAGCCCGAAACCACCCAGTAGATGCCCCACGCCAGGATGATGGGACCAACCCCCACATAGAGAAAGACGGGCCACTGGTTGTTCCATGGTTCCAAATAAAAGGCAAGGAGCCCAAGCCACAGGAGAGAGGCCGTAATGGCCAATCGCTTCCACCCTGTAAGCCACGGGCCTTGGGCCGGGCGTCGACGTGGACCTTCCGGCTGCCTGTTCAGCCATCTGGGCAGTAAATAGATGCCCGCGATAATCGCAACAATCAAAAGGATTTCCATTAAGCCGGACATCTTTGCACTCCCAAGCAGCCGAAACAGACGTTTTGGTTTGCCCACCCCGGGATCGTCGTGAAAAACATTCCATCCGTTCCTGAACAGGTGATGTCCTATCAGAAAAGAGACCATGAGGCAACCCCCTGGTATGAGCCCTGATCAACAATCAAGGCATCATCTGCTGCGTTGTGGAAACAGGCCATTTCCGGATGGAAATGGCCTGTCCCGCTTTCTGAAATGAAATATAAATTAGGCGGTGGGTATGGGTTAGAGAGCACCGATTGATTTCTTACCCCAACGGAGTTTTCCGTTGATAAGTCCTATCAGCCCTTCCACGATTTCCTGCATTTTCCATCCTGATGCGAACTGATGAATTGATTGGCGTGAAGATGCGTCAAAGGGGGACCTGATCCCATTGGCTCCTTAAACGTCCCTTTGCCTGTTTCGTTAACGGCTGTTTTTAATATCACTTTCCTCAATAAGTTTAATTAGATTGAAGATTTACCTCATTCCTGCCGATGATTAATATTTGAATCCTATTACAAAATTCAGAAGGGGATGACTCATGGCCTATCTGGTTCTAGGTGGTATCGGTCTGCTTATCGGAGCGATTGGCTATCGGCATTTGAGCTGGCTTTACGGCCTGGGTCTTGGGCTCATGGCCGCTGAGATCTATGTGCTGCGCAAGCGTCTCGCCAGGCTCGAGGAGCGCAGGACCGCCACGGTTCCGCAGGATGAAGAAACCACGGTCAGTGCTTCTACCGGAAGCGACGCCCCTGTTCGTCCCGCCCTGCACCCGCGGACCGCCTCCCGGCCTGTGCGGGAAACGGTAGTGACCACTCACGACGACAAGGAATTTGCCTTTGACCTGCCCGACACGTTCGAAACAACACCCTCTAAGATCGCCGAGCCCGTGGCTGCGACTGTCGAGAGAGATGAAACCGGGAAGGATTCATTCACGGGAATTCCCGGCCGAGTGGGCGGATATGTGAAGAAATTTTTCACCACCGGCAATGTGGTTACCAAGATCGGAGTGATTGTTCTTTTTTTCGGGTTCGGTTTCCTGCTTAAATATGCGGCGCAGCGCAACATGGTTCCCATCGAGTTCCGCCTGATCGGGGTGTTTCTCGGAGGCCTGGGCCTCCTTGGCGCGGGCTGGCGTCTGAGGGAGCGCAAAATGATGTACGGCTTGCTCTTGCAGGGCTGTGGGGTCGGCGTGCTTTATCTCACCATCTATGCGGCGGCGCGGTTCTATCATCTTTTGCCGTATGGCCTCTCCTTTGCCGTCATGTTCTGTCTGGTGATTTTCTCCGGTATTCTCGCCGTGCTCCAGGATGCGAAATACCTGGCCATATCAGGCATTGTCGGCGGGTTTCTCGCCCCGGTGTTGATGTCCACCGGCAGCGGAAACCATGTGGTGCTTTTTTCCTATTACGCCCTGCTCAATCTCGGCATCGTCGGCATTGCATGGCACAAGGCATGGCGGGAGCTGAATCTGATCGGCTTTTTCTTTACCTTTGTCATCGCCTCCCTCTGGGGCGGCAGATATTATCAACCCCGCTATTTCCCCACCACCGAGCCGTTTCTTATTCTGTTCTTTCTTTATTATGTCGTTATTTCGGTATGGTACGCTTTGCGCCAACCTCTGAATCTCAAGGGATATGTTGACGGCACCCTGGTCTTCGGCGTACCCCTGGTGGCGTTCGGACTGCAGTACGGCCTGGTCCGCAACTTTGAGTATGGCCTGGCCATAAGCGCCCTGAGCCTCGGACTTTTTTACATCCTGCTCGCTACAATCCTCTGGCGCCGCCGGATTGACGGATTGCGGATGGTGACCGAGTCTTTTCTGGCGTTCGGCGTCGTCTTCGGCAGCCTGGCGATCCCACTGGCTCTGGACGGGCGCTGGACCTCCGCGGCCTGGGCCCTTGAGGGTGGTGCCATCCTCTGGATCGGGATTAGGCAGAACCGTCTCCTGCCCCGTATCTTCGGTATTCTTCTCCAGGCAGGCTCCGGCATGTCCTTTCTGCTGGCCGTGCATCTGTCCTCACGCCAGATGCCACTGGCAAATAGTTTTTTTGTCGGCTGCATACTCATCAGCCTGACCGGTCTCTTTTCCAGTTGGTACCTGACAAAGCGTTCCGAGTTTCTTCATAAATGGGAGCGCCATGCAGCGATCCCCCTGATGGTCTGGGGGCTCGCCTGGTGGTTCGGGGCGGCATTTCTCGAGATCGACCGTTTCGTTGCCTGGCGGGACCGGGTCACGGTGGTGTTGATTCATGCGGCTGTCAGCTTTATGCTCATGAATGTCGCAAGCCGCCGCCTTGCCTGGAAACAGTTCTCCTATCCATCGATCATTCTGTTGCCGGTGATGTGCATCGCCGGCCTCTACCATCCGGGCGGCGCAAGCGATATGCATCTTTTTGCCCGCATGGGATTCGTCGCATGGGGTATCGTCTTTTGGGTGCAGTACCGCCTGCTTTTCAACTGTGAAAAGGTCTGGCCGGGAAAAATTGTGCCCTTATGGCACCAGTGCACCCTGTGGCTCCTTATCTTTATTCTGACACGGGAGAGTTCCTACGGCATTAATCTCCTGATACAGGGAGGACGGACCTGGCAATACTGCGTCTGGGGTGTGGTGCCGGGCACCGCCGTTCTGGCCATGCTCAGCAAAGGAGACCGTCTTTCCTGGCCGGTTAGCCGGTTTCGGGAGGCCTATTTCGGGTTGGGGACCGCGCTTCCCATGGCCTATCTCTTTGTCTGGACTGTCCTGGTCAACCTTTATCACGGAGATCCCGCGCCTCTGCCCTTTGTCCCGGTGGTCAACCCGGTGGAAATAACCCAGCTCTATCTTCTTTTTCTTGTTCTGCATTGGATCGGCCTCCAGGAGGAGTGGCTCCGCCGGCCCGGCATCAACCTGGATGGCCCGGTTCTGAAGATGATTGTTTACGGGGCCGGGTTTCTTTTTCTCAATGCCATGGTCGCCCGGGCGATACATTTCTGGGCCCACGTGCCGTACACCGCTGAAGGCCTGTACCGGTCGGTGCTCTTCCAGGCCTCGGTTGCCATTCTTTGGGGTGTGACCGCCCTGGCGGCGACCCTGGGCGCCACCAGGAAGGGCAGCCGCCCGGCCTGGATTGCCGGCGCCTCCATCCTGTCGCTGGTGGTCATAAAACTTTTTGTCGTCGATCTGGCCGGCACCGGTACGGTTGCCAGGATTGTATCATTTCTCGGCGTGGGTTCGCTCATGCTGCTTATCGGCTATTTATCACCGCTTCCCCCTGCCTGCACCAAGGAGGTGTCATGAGAATTTTCATGTTTATCGTCGCGCTGCTTCTGTCGCCGTCAATGGCAGACGCGATGCTCCGGCCCGCTGATTTTGCCTACGGCATGCCCCTTTCTTTGGAAGAGAACGGGGCTGTCTACCGCCTTTTCGTGCCCCGGGAGGTTTATGGAACGGTGGCCCGGGACGATCTGGGCGATATCCGGATCTTCAACAGCGCGGACGCCGTGGTACCCCATATCCTGCGCCGGCCGAAAAAAAAGAGCGAGATTATCGAGCTTACAAAAGCGCTGCCCTTTTTCCCTCTGTACAGGGAAGAAAACAGAACGGGAAAAGAGGGCCTTTCGGTGCGGATAGAAAAAGGCAGAGACGGAGCAATCATCAATGTCGAATCCGATGATGCCGTGATCGACAAGGACCGCAAGCTCTCCGGCTATATCATCGACGCCGGCAGGCATGAGGGGCGGATATACGAACTCGATATTTCCTGGCAGAAGGAAAGGGAAAACTTTGTCACCACTGTTTCCGTGGAATACAGCCACGACCTGACGCACTGGTCGAACCAGGTGCCCCGGGCGACTCTCGCCCGGATGCGATTCAGCGGCCAGGAGATCAGCAGAAAAAGGATCCAATTGCCCGCAAAGACGGCCAGGTATCTCCGTCTCTCGTGGCCGGCCGGTCGTGACGGGGTCGAGGTGAAGGAGATTCTTGCCGTGAAGCGGAGTGGGGAACCTGAAAGGGAAAATATCTGGACCGCTCTTAAGGGTGAACCTGGGCCGGATGATGCGAAAAAAGGAATAACGGCTTATGAATACGACAGTGCCGCCCGACTGCCCGTTGACCGGGTCCGACTCCGCTTTGCCGAGAAGAACACCCTGGTGAAGGCCAGGCTTTTTTCACGGCCCGACCAGGAAGCGACGTGGCGCTACCGGCAGAGCGGCATTTTTTATGAACTCAGCTTTGATCAGACCTCCCTGGTGCAGGATACTGTTTCCGTTGGGTTATCACCGGACCGTTACTGGCGGGTGGAGATAGAAGAGGGCGCATCCGGTGATCCCGGAAACATCCCGATCATTGAACTGGGGTGGGTACCCTATGAGTTGCTTTTCGTGGCCCGGGGCGAGGGGCCCTTCATGCTGGCATACGGTTCTGCCCGGCTTGGGGAAGAGGGTCTGAACAACAGCGCACCCGAGCTCCTGACCCAGGTGATGGGCGAGGATGAGGATGCACTGCTCAAAGAGGCGGTGCTATTGCCGAAAACCGTACTAGGCGGCCCGGAGCTGCTTGTTCCCGAGCCGCCACCATTGCCCTGGAGGAAATGGCTGCTCTGGGGTATTCTTGTGGTCGGAGTGGGGATTATCGCCAGAATGGCCCTGAGCCTCGGAAAGGGGATGAATAGAGAAAAAGAAGGTTGAGGGCATCAAGGGGACGTTAGAAAATTGATGCGGAAAAAATTTATTTGCCAGGATGTACTTTGTCGAGGGGCGTTTCTTCATCCTTTACGGTGTGGGTAAAAATTTGGACACCTTTTTTGATTCTTACACCACCTTATCACAAAACACGTTGCGAGAACCAATACCACAATACAATTTTTGACTTGATGCGGTGCTTGGTGATGGTATGATATCCCCATTTCATATTGTACCGCTTATGATCGCCATTTAACGACATGGGCATGGCTATTCATGTTTATGGCGATCTGGAACAAAAAGGGTCTTCTCGATAGGGAGAATGCATCACGTTCAGCCATTTATATTCCGAAATGGTAGTCGGCGGATTGACCCTGAAAAAATCGCCTGACCATGGCGCCTCTATACCTGGGATATGCCGGTGATGGCGGTACGGTAAGCGATGCCATGACGATTTAAAAAACAAAAATTGAAAGGAGTAGGAATGGATTCAAAGACAAAGATAGGCATTATTATTTGCGATCGCTATCGACGCTGTGCGGGGGGGAAGTGTCTCCGAGCGATGAGAAACAAGGAAGGAGCTTTCAGCATATACGCGGGCACCGAACTTGAGCTGGTTGGTTATACAACGTGCGATGGTTGTCCCGGCGGCAACATAGAATATGCGGGCGAAGAGATGGTAAAGAACGGCGCGGAAGTTATTCATTTGGCTACCGGCCTGGTCGTTGGTTATCCCCCCTGTCCTTACATAGACACATTTAAAGCTTTTCTTGAAAAACGCTATGATGTAAAGGTCGTTCTAGGCACGCACCCTATACCGAAGAAGTATCTTGATATGCATACTGCTCTCGGAACATGGGAGGATCCGGAGTGGAAGCCCATTATAGAACCGACCATGGCAGATAAGGTGACCCGCGCCAATTACGATTAGGCCTGTTCACCGAAGCACCGGCTGCGCCGTCTGATAAATCGCCTGGGCTTCGTAGCAGCCAAGGTGTGCGATTTCAGTGCCTGACGGTCGGCTAACCATACCCCAAAATTGCAGCATCAGGGCATCCGCTTGCACCTGAAAGATAACCGTATGTCAGAACCTGCTGATTACGGAGAGTAAGGAGAACGAATGAAAAGAATCGCAATATTTGCCGACGGTACATGGAACTCACCGGAGCAGGGCTGTGCCACTAACGTGCTGCAGATGGCCCGGGCCGTTCGGCCGGAAACTAATGGCGCCGAGCAGATCGCGTTTTACGACTGGGGGGTCGGGACTGACCGGAAGAAAATGGCCGGAGGCATCACGGGCGCAGGAATCGATAAAAACATCATGGACTGCTACCGGTTTATCGTTCACAACTACAACGATGGCGACAAACTGTTTTTTTTCGGGTTTAGTCGCGGCGCTTATACCGTTCGATCTCTTGCGGGTTTTATTCGTAATTGTGGCTTGCCCAGGAGAGAGCATGCAGACCAGATTCCGGCAGCCTATCGTCTCTACAGGAAGCGCTCCAAAGCGAGTAGTCCGGATGTGCAGCAGACGGTAACATTTCGAAACGACTATGCCGTAGCGGATATCACGCCCATTGAATTCGTGGGGGTATGGGACACGGTGGGCGCTCTTGGGATTCCGGTTCCCTTCTGGGGCACACTGGATGAACATGAGTTTCTGTTTCACGATACCGAACCCAGCAAAATCATTCAGCACGCACGACATGCGGTATCAATCGATGAGAACCGGATGGATTTCGAACCAACACTCTGGAGTCACAAACCCGGGCTCGACCTCCGCCAAGTGTGGTTTTCAGGAGTTCATTCCGACGTGGGCGGTGGATACAAAGAGACCGGTTTGAGCCACTGTGCCAGTCAATGGATGCTTAAAGAGGCTTCCAGATTTGGCCTCGAATTCGAGTCACACTATATTGACTCCCTCAGCCCGGATCCGGGCGACAAGCAGCATAATGAGCGTAAAGGAATCTATTTAGCCCGAAAGGAATTTGTCCGGGAGATTGCGGGGCCTCTGCACAACTCAGTTAAGGAACGGTGGGACATGAATGCACATGAATACCGTAAAAAGAGCAAGGCGCTGAATCGGTTGTTGCAATCGGTGGACGGAGACTGGACTCAGATCGAGTTGGTGGATTGAATAATCTCCAGGTGAAAAATCAGACAAAAAAAATGATACTCAGTGTCACAAAATGATTAGCCAATTATTGAATGAATAAGCAGTCCAACAATTATCTCGCGAAACCATGTGCTTCTAGTTGAGGATGAAATGAAACTCACAGTGCTCATCGACAATAATACGTTTATCGACAGATATTTTCTCGGCGAACCAGGAGCATCGTATCTCATTGAGGTTGAAGGCAAGAAGATCTTGTTCGATGTCGGGTATTCGGATGCGTTTATAACGAATGCGCAAAAACTCTCCATCGATTTGCTGGATGTGGATTTTGTAGTGCTCTCTCACAGCCATCTGGATCACACCTGGGGGTTGATTCCACTCATCCGACTTTACACGGAAGGGATGATAGAGAAACGTCACGTTAAAAAACCCAAGCTTGTCACTCATCCATTGACGCTTTCAGGCAGGACAATGGGTGACTTTCCGGAAATTGGTTCCTTACTGCCGGAAGACAAACTTTCCGGCTATTTCCATATTGAATTGAGCAGAAAGCCCGTTTACTTAACTGAACGGTTGGTGTTTTTGGGGGAGATTGAGAGGACGAATGATTTTGAAGGTAAGAATCCGATAGGCAGAATGATGGAAAATGGGGTTGAAAAGGACGATTTTCTAGTCGATGATTCGGCGTTAGCCTATAAATCATCTGCCGGTTTAATCATCATCACAGGATGTTCTCATGCTGGAATCTGCAATATTGTCGAATATGCGAGAAAGGTCTGTGGCGATGATAGAGTTGTTGACATCGTAGGTGGATTTCATTTGTTGGATCCTTCTTCAGAACAGTTGCAAGGAACCATAGCGTATATGAAATCTTTGTGCCCCGATTCGGTGCATGCATGCCATTGTACGGATTTGAACTCCAAAATCGCATTGTCAAGAGTTGTCGATCTCAAGGAAGTGGGGGTCGGCTTAACACTCAAATACTGAACCGTAAAGTTGCATAAAAAACATGACAAGGGATTGTCAAAGGCAATGATATCAACACTTTTGTGAGAGTCCGTTTGTGTTTCAGGAAGCAACCAGTGGTGCATTCCAGCGTTCATAAATCATTTATCATGTTTTCACCCGTAGCTCTCCCCGGCTTTCCCGCGCTGAGGATCATGGGCTTAGCCCCAATGGCCGGTGCACCCGAACATCAGAGAAAAGGTATTGAACCTGCACGGGTTCGGACCGGGCTCGAACAGTGCGAGCAAGTCGGTTTCGGCGGTGTCCCGTCGTTTTAGACCACCCTACCTACTATCCGCAATTCGGGTTTACGCCCACTACGCGGTTTGGTGGCATCTGCGAATATGAAGTACCGGAGGGAACATTTATGCTTCTCGAGCTTCAATCCGATTACTTGAGTGGGGCTTCCGGCAGAGTCGAATGCCATGCAGGCTACAAAAATGTATAAAAAGCCGACCAATCCAAACAGGGACGATGCTAGGCATTTCTATAACATCCTTCCCAAAAGGCCTGCCTGATACGAGCTACAGATGAATCCGAACAAGGCGAAGATCGTACGATTTAGTCGATTTCATCCCTAAATCCACAGCCTAATTTGCATATCATGCCTTGATGGTTGATCAGGTTCATCCCAGTCGTGACCATGTTTGGGTTTGAATTTTATTGATTCAAAGACCGCAAAGGTATCATGCATGAAAAGCGCCGCACGGCGCCATCCAAGCAGCACATCGCAAAGCGCCGAATGACGATGGCCTTGTTCAATATGCCCCGGCACCTGCCGAAGAGTCAATTTTTTCAAACGCTCATTTTACAAGATAGAGCATGGAATACTTGAATCGTGGACAAATTTTTAAAAAGCATGAATATCTTCAGCCCCTCCGACACCTCCAAACCCGGTTCGCGCCCGCTTTTCCGAAAACGATGATCTTTGGTCCCGATCATTATCCCTCAAATGCGCCATCACATTTCCGGATGAGGTGAATTCGATATGAAGGTTTTAAACAGGAGATCAGATTTCGGGCGCAGGGATTTTGTCTCCCTCAATCTGAAAAGGTCGATGAGTCAACCATAAAACTTAACGTTCACTGAGGAGATATGAATGAAGGACGGTAAAGCTGAAAAAATGCTACTGAAAGGGAACAGTTATCATGCGTGTCTTTCCGGAAAGGAAGTGCTGCACCCCAATAATTTTTTTGGCTATCAAGAATTGATCAAAAGCCTTGAGGAGGCTCGCATGGTCAAGCCGGAGGCCGTGATCAATGCGATCAATCACATCCATTTCATAAACGGGACTATCCAAGTTTGTTTGTATCACACCGTATGCCAAGTTAGTGTTCTCTCGAGAGCATGCCCTGAGCCCTGTCTCGGAGAGACGCTGACATGCCGTTGGGCGGATGAAAATCCCTGGGGCCTGGGATTGGAGAAGTATGAAATACGCTATCTGTTGGTCGACGACGGACGATCCATGATCACGATCCCGGCACGGTGTCAAAAAATGGCATACGATTCATTTTCCATTCAGATGCCGGAGACGTGCTATAGGACAGGGCAACGGCAGGTAACCCGGTATCCCTGCCTCAACCTTCGTGCTGAGGTGATTCAAAAGGGCTGCAGATTCGCCGGAGAGGTTTTGGATTTTAGTCCACTGGCCTTTCGTATAAGGTTGAATCCCTGCCTCTCCGGCCCCTTTTTCACGTGGAAGAGGGGTGAAGAGGTGATGGTGCACTTGCACTATGACCGACGGTTCTATCTTTCCGAACGATGCCGGTGCCTGCGCCAGGAGGATCATCAAGGGCATCGGGACATTGTTCTGGCCCCAGCCCTCAAGGGGTGCACCCAACAAAAAGAAAAAAAGATTCGCAATCCCAGGCAGCGCCTGAGTCCCAGTCCCACACTTATTTTCGATCATCCCTTTTTGAAAAAGAGAGTCCGGTTGGAGGTCACGAATATCTCAACGTCCGGCTTTCTCATTCATGAGAGTGCGGCCACCGGTGTCATGGTGGAGGGCATGATCATCCCTGAATTAACGATTGATTTTTCCGGTATCCTGGTTCTGAATTGCTGCGCCCAGGTGATCTATCGGATGAAGGAGGGGGAAAAGTACGTTCGTTGCGCCCTTGTCGTTCTGGACATGGATATCAGGTCCTACAGCCTCTTGACGAATGTTTTGACCCATGCCCTGGACGCCCATGCCTATATTGACGGCAAGGTGGATATGGAGACCCTGTGGGAGTTTCTTTTTAATACGGGCTTCATCTATCCCAAAAAATATGGTCTCATACAACCCCACCGGGAGAGGTTCAAGGAAACCTACCGCAGGCTCTATGAGGGGGCTTCGGAAATTGCAAAACATTTCACCTATCAGGAAAACGGTAAGATTCTTGCCCATATTTCCATGGTGCGGGCCTATGACAGGGCCTGGATGATTCATCATCATGCCGCGAGGGCCGAGGGCGGCAGGCGGGCCGGTTTTACGGTACTCAAGCAGATCTTGCATTACTTGAAGGACCTGTGCAGATTGCCCTCCGCCAGAATTGATTATGTGTTTTGCTATTTCAGGCCGGAGAGCCGGTTCCCGGATCGCATTTATGGGGGATTTTCCAGGGGTTTGAACGATCCTGCGCAGTGCTCACTGGATCTATTCTCTTATACCACCTTCCCCACCCGTTCGGTAAGAACCACACTACCCGAGGGTTGGGAGCTCCTGGGTTCCGATGGTTCCGATTTCAAGGAGTTTAAACGATTTTATCATGATCGCTCGGGAGGGCTCCTGCCGGAAATTTTTCCCCTGGTAGAGGAGGCGTCGAAGGATGAGTCCTTAAAAAATCTCTATAAAAAATACGGTTTCATTCGGAAATGGAAGGCTGTTTCCCTCAAGCGCAGGGGAAAGTTGCGTGCGGTTTTGATCGTCAATCAATCAGACCTGGGCCTCAATCTTTCTGAACTCCTGAATGGCATCAAAATCATGGTGATCGACCAGCACGGCCTTTCGAGGCAGATTCTTTGTGCCGCCGTCAATCGCTTGACAGGCGTTTATCCGACGGAAAAGGTCCCCATCCTCATTTATCCCCATGATTGCCTTAAGGGCGGGAGGGAACTTTATTTATCAAAGAATTATATGCTTTTTGTGCTCAATGCCCGCCTGATCGGGAAATTTATCGGATTCCTGCAGCAGAAATTTCGAATAAGCTACTGGAAATAGGAAATCAATGACGAGGGAGGCACATATCGCCTCCGGTGATCGGGCAGAGAATATGGACAACCTACCCTCTCCGACGCTAGAGTTGCCGGTTTGTTGCCGATTTTAACACCGAGGGGACATCCGCATGCGGAAAGGCCCCTGAAAATTTCTCGGGAAGGCCGTTCGGCTTATTCTGTCCTTCGCGCTGGCATCCCGATTGCATATTTTATGCACGATACCATCAGACTCCGTTTTACCGTAAACTGTGTCGTGAGGTCGTTGCGAGCGGGTCGCTCAATGGTTATCTTTTTATCTCAAGGAATTGCACCGGGCCTCACAGAAAATATAACTGCAGGGTTTTTGTAATATGTACGAGGAAGTTAATCTTTATAATAGTCGACTCACAAGGATCTATTTAACTTTTATCAATCGATTTTATCCCAACGTAGATGTTGCTTCGGCCATGGAATATGCGGGGATGACTCTATATGAGGTGCAGGATCAGGGGCATTGGTTCACCCAGCGCCAGGTCGATCGCTTTCAGAAAATCATTGTCGAAAAAACCGGGAATCCGAATATCGCCAGAGAGGCTGGACGCTTCTCGGCCTCCTCGGGAAGGATGGGCCCCCTGAAACAATACCTCCTGGGGTTGATGAGCCTGTTATCGCTTTACCTTTTGATGGGAAAACTTTATCCCATCATGAGCCGAGGTTCGATCATAAAGGCAAAAAAATTGGGGCCCCGCAGAGTCGAAATCGTTGCCACACCCAAGCCGGGCGTCCATGAAAAGGCCTATCAGTGTGAAAATCGGATCGGAAATTTTGAGGGCGTTGCACAAATCTTCACCAAGAAATTTGCCAAGGTGGAACATCCCTCCTGCTTTCATAAGGGTGACGCGTGTTGTCGTTATGTCATCACCTGGGAGCGGGCGCCTTTTTTGATCTGGAAGAGGGCACGGAATTCTACCCTTCTGTTCACCCTTCTGCTTCCTTTGTCGCTTTTTTTCCATTCATACGGCACGCCATGGCTGATTTTGATGTTATCGTGTGGCCTTGCCACGATGATATGCGCTCTCTGTGCCGACCATCTCGAGAAAAAGGAACTTACCGGGACCATTAAGACCCAGGGCGATGCGGCCAAGGACCTTTTGGATGAGATGAATATCCGCTATAACAATGCCCTGCTTTTCCAGGAAATCGGTCAGGTCACCTCTACACTATTGGATATCGATACACTGATAAGCAATGTGATGCGCATCATGGAAGTACGCCTGGATTTCAGTCGTGGCATGTTCCTGGTCGCCAACCGGGGAAAAACCCGTCTCTGCTACGTGGCCGGTTACGGGTATTCGGAGGCCCAGGATAAACTTCTCCACAGCACGGTGTTTCATCTCGACAAGCCGGAATCCAAAGGACCGTTCGTCGTGGCCTTTAAAGAGGGAAAGCCCTTTTTGTATAACAATCCCCGTGAGATAGAAGAAAATCTCTCCAGGAGAAGTTTCGAATTTTTCAAACACATGGATGCCCGGGCATTTATCTGTGTCCCCATCATCTATGAGAAGGAACCCCTGGGCATCCTGGCCGTAGACAACGTCAAGCCCCAAAGACCCCTTACCCAAAGCGACATGAGCCTGATGATGGGGGTCGCTGCACAGACGGCGGTCAGTATCAACAATGTGCTGTCCTTTCAGAAGCTGAAGGAAAGTGAGCAAAAATATCGACAATTGGTTGAAAATGCCAACAGTATTATCCTGCGAATGGATACCGGGGGAAAGATACGGTTTTTTAACGAATTTGCGCAGAGATTTTTCGGATATTCCGAAAATGAGATTGTGAACAAGAATATCGTAGGGACGATCTTCCACGATAATGAAGCAACAAGGGATGATTTTGAAGAACTGGTGACGTCTCTCAGGAAGGAGCCGGAACGGCAAGTCGTCCGTGAGAAAAAAAATATCCTCAGGCATGGTGATGCGGCATGGATCGCATGGACCTATAAGCCGATTTCATACCGGGACGGCCGTTTTAGGGAGGTCCTGTGCATCGGTAACGATATCACGGAACTCAAGCGTGCGGGCGATGAGAAGAAAAAATTGGAGGGCCAGCTCCAGAAGGCTCAGAAGATGGAAGCCATCGGCACCTTGGCCGGGGGAATCGCCCACGATTTTAATAATATCCTCCAGGCTATCTTTGGATACACCCAGATGATTCTATTGGGAAAGGAGCGTAGTGATCCGGAGTATGACAGCCTGAAGGCCATCGAAAAATCGGCCCACCGGGCCAGTAATTTGACCAAACGCCTCCTGATTTTCAGTCGCAAAGCGGAGAGTATTCTCAAACCCGTGGATCTCAATCAAGAGGTGGAGCAGATTTCCAAAATGCTTGAGTGCACTATCCCAAAAATGATCCAAATTGAATTGCATCCGGCAAAAGATCTCAGGATCATCAATGCAGATTCCGGTCAGATCGAGCAAATCATCATGAATTTGGGAATCAATGCACGGGATGCCATGCCAGATGGCGGAAAATTGATCTTTGAAACAAAGAACGCACACTTGGATGAGCAATATTGTAAGGCCCATATCGGATCCAGGCAGGGGCAGTATGTCCTGTTGAGCGTCACAGATACCGGCCATGGGATGGATGAGGCCCTGCAGGATCGCATTTTTGAACCTTTTTTTACCACGAAAGAAACGGGGAAGGGCACAGGTCTCGGGCTGGCCATGGTTTATGGTATCGTGAAAAGCCATGGAGGGTATATTACTTGTGACAGCAAACCCGGTCAGGGAACGGATTTCAGGATCTTTTTTCCTGTGGCAGGAGCAAAAAATGCACCGTTTGAGTCGGAAGAGACCATGCCTTTTCCCAGAGGAGGCAGAGAATCGATTCTGTTGGTCGATGATGATGAAAGCATTCGCGAAATCGGTAAAGAGCTGCTGACTCGGTATGGATACAACGTGCTCACGGCATCGGATGGAGAAAGTGCACTGGATTTTTTGGCCAAAAAAAAAGATCAGATTGATCTGATCATTCTGGATTTGATGATGCCGGGAATGGGCGGCAACCGGTGTCTGCACGAACTTCTAAAAATGGATTCTTCGGCCAAGGTGATTATCGCAAGCGGCTATGCTGTTGACGGATATACAAAAGAGGCCCTTGACTCAGGGGCAAAGGGCTTTATCGCCAAACCCTATAACACCGCAGAGATGCTCCAGGCCATTCGGGATACGCTGGAGAAAGCATAATGTTGCGTCAGCGATCCCATCAGGACGCCTGAGGCTTCCTTCCCTTACACATGATCAAAGGGGTGTAAGTAAATCTCCTTGAATCGCTAAAAAAGCGGAGAAAATCCGAAAGAAACCCATCATGACCTCCCGGATATTTCTCCAGGACCTCCGGGACCTTCAAGGGGGCGACCTCGACTTTCTTGAGCCAGTTGAAGGCATCTGCGTCACCGAGTTTTCCATAAATCAGATGATGTGCTCTGAGATCCACCCGGATATTTTTATATGCCGCATCGTAGAGATAGGCATAGAGCTTTCTTCCCGCGTAAGGGTCGAAATTGTATTTCGCTTCCATCACGGCCATCAGTTCGAAAAGGATGCGTTCCGTCTCGGCCGGCATTCCATAGTGATTGAGACAGTTGTGGTCCAGGTCCAGCAGGCAAAGCCAGCCTCCGGGTTTCAGGCACGAGGACAGATTTTTTATGATGTCAGGACCCTGAGCGAGATTGTACTCCAAAACAAAACGCGCCCACACTAGGTCGAATAAGCCCAAATGATCCAGGGGTTCCCTCAGATCACAGACCTGAAAATCAATGCCGGCATGCCCTCCATACCGCTCTTTGGCGTGCCGGATCCTTTCCTCTGAGTAGTCTATCCCCAGCAGTTCACCGTGCGGCCGGAGCAGGTCGTGAATAATCGAGCTTGTCTTTCCGGGGCCACACCCTGCGTCAAGGACTCTGAGGCCGGGCTTCATCCCGCACCAGAGGGCCTGTTGTTTCACCATTTCGGCGTCGGTTTTGAACTCCAGTCGAAGGGTTTCTTCCAGGTTTTCCATTAAGTAATGAGGGGTTTGGCTCATCGACTTGTTCCCTTTTGATCTGCATATGTCTTGTTTGATGAAAAATTCTTATAACATGTGAAAACGAAAATGGGGAAATAAAAGCTTTCCGCAAAGAGGCATCCTACGGCGTGAATTCGCCTGCGGATCGCGGTCTATGTTAGTCATGATATAAATGCTTGCCATTTCTACTGATACTTTTCCTTGGCGGGAAGCAGAAAGATGAGCCCGGTGGTCAACAAAGGAATGAGCGCCAGGACGGCAAGGACGGCATGTATCGAGAAGGTGTCCGCCAGTCGTCCGGTCAGGGGGGCCATCATGCCGCCTGTTCCAAAGGCGAGGCCCATCATCAGGCTCGAAACCATGGACTTGCCCTTTGGGGCCAGTTCCTGAGCCATGGCCACGCCGAGTGGGAGTGTGGCAAGCAACAGAAATCCCGATAAGAAGGCCGTGAAAAAGACCCAATTTCCTGGGAGAAAAAGGAGCAGAAAAAGACCCGGTGTGGCCAGGGCGTGGGCCGTCAAAAAGACGGGTTTATACCCGAGACGGTCGGAGAGATGTCCTGACAAGAGCCCGCTAATGGCACCGGCCAGTGTGAAAAGGGCTACCATTGCGCCGACGGAAATGAGAGAGAATCCTTGGTTGGCATACATGATCGGGAAAAAGGTCAAAAATGACTGACCCACATAGGATCGCAGAACCATGATAAACCAGATCAGAAGGATCGGTTTCCAGGCGTGGCTGAAGGCCTCTGTGAGGGACTTGAAAAAGCCCAATTTCGCCAAGCCTTCTCCAACGGGCATGGGAACGATCCGCCACAGCACAACCATGATGAGCAGGCCGACGATCATGGTCCAGGGCGTGGCTTGTAAGCCGAAGGATCGGACAAAGGCGGCGATGAAGAGGGGTCCGACGGCGAAGGAAAGTGTGCCGCCCATGTTGAACAGGGACATGGAAAAACCGAAGTGGCGGCCGGCATAGGTTGAGACCATGCCTGCGCACACCGGATGAAACATCGAAGATCCAATGGATCCGAGTGAAACGAAAAAGAGGAGTACCCAGAATCCCGGAGCCACGCCGATCAAGGGAATAAACAGGATTGCGAGTAGGGGCCCACCCAGGATAAATGCTCGGCTGCGGTAGTGATCGGCAAGATACCCGACAGAGGGTTGCACAATAAAGGCCATGAGGCGGCTGATGCCTGTGAGAAGACCCACCTGGGTCAGGCTCAAAGAAAAATTTTCCAGCAGCACGGGCAGGAGGGGGGTGAGAAAGGAACTGTAAAAGTCACCTGTAAAGTGAACAAGTGTCAAGGCAAAAATGACTTTTGAGTTGGTTTTAAAAGTCTCTGTCATTGGTTCTTAGACGTCCGATCGAGCGTTTTGTTCAATGAGAATGATATGTTGCTCCTTGCCGTCCTTCCGTTCGATTCAAAAGAAGGCGGTTCCCGTGCCTTTTTCCGGTAAGGGAGGTCTTTGATCCGGTTCTTTCAACGTGACGGGGGAAAGGCCCGGAATGAGCCACTACATTTCGGAACAACAAGCGGAGAAATCTGATAATCCCATTGGATACAGGAAGTCAAGAGAAATTTCCGTAACCGTTTTAATCAAAGGTGTTACAGATAGGAAGATCGAAAGGGCAGTTTATATCAAAGATTTTTTGCGGTTATGTTGCGGCATTTGGGATTGAAGTATTTTTACGCCTTCGTGGACGCTCACTTTTTTGAAAATACCTTGTTTCTCCCTGATCCCTTTGCCCGGTATAAGGCATCATCAGCCATTTGAATGAAAGCGTCTAAACCCGTATCTTCTCTTTCGGGAGATGAGGTTGAAACTCCGCAGCTTACGGTCAAATGTATATCCCTGTCGTTATCGGAGGGAATAGAGAGCTTTTGAACAAAAGATCTGTAACGTTCCGCAACCATACAGGCATCATTCAGTTTTGTTTGTGGAAGAATAATCGCAAATTCATCACCACCATATCTTGCAACAAGATCATTCGTCCTGGACGCCGTTGTCAACAGAGCGGCAATTTTTTTGAGTACATCATCACCGCATTGGTGACCGTAGGTATCGTTTACACGCTTGAAATCGTCAACATCGATCATCACTAGCGACACAGGATACCCGTGACGCATCGATCGACTCCATTCTTTCTGCAGCAGCTCATTCAGGCATTGTCTGTTAAAAAGACCTGTCATGCCGTCTTTCATGGCCATTTTTTTGAGTTTTCTATTGGTCTCCTCGAGTCTGGTAGACAGGCTTCTTTCGCGTTTAAAAGACTGCGTCAAGTGATATTTTGTCGCTTCGTTCGACACGGCAGCATTCACAATCTCTTCATTCGCCCGTCGTATCATTGCTTCATATGTCGTATCCGGGCCGACCGAAATGTCGAAATGCCTGGCGATTTCAACAAGCTGCTGGTGCATGTTCTGCAGTAAAAGGTCGGAATTTTCGGGAGAGATGCCGAGCAGTCTTTGGCAATCGTCGGTAAATTTTTGAATCCATTCCCGCTTTCTGCCAAAATAAAATATATCTCCAACCATCGAAGCCAGATAGACGAATTGAGCAAGTAATCCATAGCCGGAGTTGCAGGGATCAGCTTGAGGCCCATCATGATGGTTTGTCACGACATAAACGAGATCCTCCGGCAATTTCCAGTGCTCGGCCAGAAGTCGACCGGCCTCAACATGATCAAATCCTACGAGTCTCTTCTCCTCCTGAAGGGGCATTCTTCCGCTGGTTTCCATCACCTTGAGAAGTTTTGATGCCTTTTCGGGATCGTAGCTATAGATGGCAATTAACCCAATGTCGTGGAGAAGACCGCCGGTGAATGCAACATCCCTGTTTTTGTCCCCATTCATGCTGCATAACTCCCGCGCTGCAATAGCCGTCATGAGGGACCTCTGCCATGTTTTGGATAGAAAATCTTTGTCATCAGGTGGAAACAAGTTCAAGACGCCTACGCCGAGAGCAATATTCCGAACGGAATTAAGCCCCAGGAACACGACGGCCTGATCGATGCTCGATATTTTTTTCAGCAATCCGAAAGCGGAAGAATTGACGATTCTCAAGATGGCTGCCGAAAGAGTGACGTCCCTTTTGATGAATTCGGCTATTTGAGATGCGTCGGAATCATCTTCCTGTGTGAGACTCAATATGCCGGCGATGGAACTGGATAGAACCGGAAGATCTTTTGCGGTCTCTGTCCATTGACGTATATCCATGCCGATTATTCTCCCGAACAAAAGTTGCCGATGCCTTTTTTTTATTTACCCCGATGAATACTGGGATACATCATGTAATAGTATCGGTAAAATATTCTTTTTACTTTAAAGTTATTTTAACATATGACATTCGGTCTCTGGATGACCTGGACATGCAGTGCGAGTTTTTGGTGGACTTCCAGGCCATGACCATGTGCTGTACGGCCTCCATGGGTCGCCTGATGGCCGAGGAAATTGAAAAGCGAGGTCTGAGGGACAAGATCAACCTCAAGAAGATGATCTTCGGTTCGGAGCGTTCCAGTGATTCCATGAGAGAACGGATCAAGAAGGATATCCAGGTGAGCGGGGACGTGGAAATCCTGGACTACCGGTCCCTGCCGAGATTCGAGAGGAAAAGCCGGCGTGTCTTTGACAACCGATTTGCCGCCCCTTAAAAAATTTCTTTCATCTTGCCATATCCCGTCTTTCCTGGGAAACTGAAAGAAGTTCTTTGTGGAGGAATCTGAGGTATCATGAAGAGGGCGGGGCAAGAAAAAAGGATGTGCGTTTTTTGGGGAGGAGCGATGAAATCGATTTTTTTCCTTTTAGGCGTTTGGGTGGCCCTGTCATCGGCTTGTGCGCCGGTTATCTCACAGGAGAACCTGAAAATCGCTGACAGACAATTGGGGTTTGATCAAATTTTGCGGAATCCGGATGCGTATCTGGGAAAGACGGTACTGCTGGGGGGTTCTATTATCAAAACAACACCGTACCCCGAAAAGACGCAGATGGTCGTGCTTCAACATCCATTGGGTTACAGGTACAAACCGGCCGCAGAAAGTGCCTCCATGGGAAGATTTATCCTTTCGGCGCCCGGTTTTTGGGACCCGGCTATTTACCGGGCCGGGCGTCTGATGACGGTCGTCGGCACGGTAACGGGAAAGGAAACACGATCACTGGGGGAAATAGAATATACCTATCCTCATATCGCCAACAAGGAACTTTATCTCTGGCCCATGGAGGAGATTGATACGCGGCCCAGATTCTATTTCGGTGTAGGGGTTGGAAAAACTTTCTAATAAAAGGTGAAAATAATGAATAGATTCTATTTTTTCATCCCTTTTATCGTCCTCATGATGATCGGGTGTTCGACGATATCGGAGAACCTGAGGTTTGGACAATTCGAAAAGACTTCAAAAGCATACGAAAACACACTCCGCGAAGCGCTTTATGAAATCGCGTCTCAGTTCATGCGTCCTGCGGCCGATAAAGAAGAGACGGATTTCAGTAGATACAAGAATATAAAGGTATTCGAATATGCGGTAAAGGATGTCGGTTTATCTGAAGATAAATCGGAAATTCATCAGACGGTTGAAATTCAATATTTCATGCTCGATAGATATATTCTGAAAACCATTCAGGACAAACAATTGTGGAAGTATGATGAAGAATATGAGGACTGGTTTCTTCAAACGGGACTGCCCGATTTTAAATTCGAGAAATGAAAGGGGCTCCGGTGTCAAATATGGGGGATACGTCGGCCTTTCTAAACCTGTTGTTTATCCGACGACGCGGCTTGTGTGCCAGGTAAAATACCGGCTGGCATTTTTGGGCGTCGCATGGTGAGCGCCAGCGGAATACTCAGAAAAGTCAAAACTGCCATTACAAGCCAGGCAGAATCATAGGTCTTATAAGCATCATAGACCATCCCTGTCAATACCGGGCCAGACATGGAACCCAGGACCATGATGGCCATGAGAGAGCCCTGTATGGATCCATAGGCCTTACGGCCGAAATATTCCGCCTGGAGTGTCAGGCGGAGGGTAATCAGGCCACCATATCCCGGTCCGAAAGTAAACACGAACAGCATGGCCCTCCAGAAAGTGTCCGCCCAAATCATGAGAATGAGACCGGATGCCTGGAGCAAAAGCCCGAAGGCTACAAGCATTTTACTATCTACCCGGGTGCTGAACCAGCCCAAACCGAATCTTCCCAGTACACTGACGACCACCATAAGAGAAGCGATGAGGCTTGCTTTCGAACGACCCAGATCAGCGCTGATGAAGTAAGGCATGATATGCACCATGACACTGTGCATTGCCCCTCCGGATACCGTTACAATCGCTGCCAGGGTCCAGAAGGCCCTGGTTTTCAAAACCTGAGACAAGGTGAAACTTTGCTGTTCGGCGGCTGAATCCGTGGTGGGCCCTTCGGAATGGTCCTTGACGGTTTTCTTCGGCTCTTCCCCATCGGGCAGGAGGTTGAGGGATTCGGGGTCGTGCCGTACAATAAATGCACAGGGAATCGTAATCACCCAAAAACCGACGCCGATAATCACCAGTGTCGACCGCCAACCGAAATTTTCCAGGAACCAGTTGATGAGGTAAATCAACATGCCGCCCATGCCGATAGCGCCGGACAGGATCCCCATCGCCATTCCTCTTGACTTGACAAACCAGTTCGCCACGGCCGTCCAGCCGGGTATCGGGAAGAGCAGGCTGACGCCGACCGAAAGGAGAATAAATACGGAATAGAAACTCCAGAGGGAGGAAATGCGGCTGAATAGGATAAAACCGAAACCGCTGAGGACAGCCCCCGTGACGAGCAATTTTTTCGAGCCATACCTGTCCGTGGCAAAGCCGATCAAGGGGGAGGCAATTCCTCCTTCGACGCTTCTCAGGGCGGCTGCAATGGAAGTGGCCGTATAGGACCAGCCGAATTCATTGATAATCGGGTTGAAAAATGCCGTAAAACTATAGAAAAAGGTTCCCGCGCCCCAAAAATGAATGAGGCTGGTTGCCATGACGATCCACCAACCATAGAAAATTTTTTTTATCATGATGTGTTCTTTTCAGGCGCTGACAAGTTACGGCAAACAACCGGTTATTCCGGCCGGGTGCCTGGAGTCTGACCATTGGAAAATTGATGCGTGACCGGAAATTGAGATTTCTTTAATCGAGCATGATGCACCTGTTGAGAGAGAAAAAACTCTGAGATGGGCGACTGGTCCCGACATTCCATTGTGCACAATATCACGGGTGGATCGACACCTCCACAAAAATACGAGTACCCCCCCCCAATCGCCCATTGGGGTCAAATTCCCGAATTTTTTTTATTGGATTCTGCAAACGGGATCCGATGATAGTTCATAGCGACTCAATGTGAAAAGCCGATGTTTCAAAACTCGACCATGAGACAAGAATGACCTTCACCGAATATCCTATTGTTTTTTGGTTCTGCGCCGTTCCGGCCGTGCTGTTCATAGGGCTCGCCAAGGGCGGCTTTGGGGCGGGGGCCGTTATCCTGGCTACTCCGTTGCTCACACTGGCTATTCCTGTGACCCATGCGGTGGGTCTCCTCCTTCCCCTCCTGATCATGACCGACATGATCGCCCTGATGCACTACCGCCGCCATTTCGACAGCCGCAGTATTAAAATGCTTGTGCCCTCCGCCTGCCTGGGGGTCACCGCAGGGGCCCTATTCTTCGGTTATTTCAGCGGGAGTATGAACGCTCTCAGGTTTATCATAGGCGTTGTGTCCCTTTCTTTCGTCCTGTTTCAAGTCCTCCGGACTCTTATCCTGGGAGCCATGGCAAAACACCGTCCCACGGTCCTGGAAGGAATCCTGATGGGCGCGACGGCCGGTTTTACTTCTACCATGGCACATGCCGGGGGGCCTCCGGTGCTGATGTATCTGCTCCCTCAAAAATTGGAAAAAAGCGTCTTCGTGGGGTCCATGGCGATTTTCTTTGCTTCCGTCAACCTGGCGAAATTGCTCCCTTACCATATCTTGGGTCTGCTTTATGTGGGGGACACGAAGACCATCCTCACCTTGGCGCCCCTGACCTTTATGGGTGTGAGGCTGGGCGTCTACCTGAATAAACGGTTTTCCGATATCTGGTTCAACAGGATCATTTACAGCGTTCTCTTCATTACCGGGATACAGCTTATTCTGGGACAGAATCTGCTGGGTCTCATCTTTAACGTTATGGGAATCAAGCCCTGAATATTACTGAAAAAATATGAATAATGCTTATGGTTGACATGCCTCGTGAAATTTCCTATACTTCTGTGTTGAAAAAGCGATTTTTAATGCCCTATTGATCTAAATTTTTCTACTGCGAGACGAGGAGGCTGCCAAATGAAAATTCATCTGAAGATAGAAGGGTTGGCCCTTCTTTACAAGACCCTGCATAAGAAAAAAGCCCTGGATTTTGAATTTCCAGGGACGACCCTGCGCGATTTTGTCAATGGCCTGATAAGAAAATACGGACCCGGCGTGAAAAAGGCCCTTCTGGACCAGAAGGGGGAAATCGATATGGAATTACGGGTAGTCGTTAATTACTCGGACTATCTGCAATACGGCCATCGAATGGACTCGCCCCTGAATGAAGGAGATACGCTTCATTTAATGGCTGTGGGGTGAGGTTGATTCACGCAGTCAGTTAGACTGCCATTCAAATTCAGGATTTAAAAGGCCATGACCTTCGGTAAGGTGGCCTGCTCTTTATCGCTTCAAAGTGGCACATGACCTCGCAGAGCAACTCCGTCGCCATGTCGACGCATTGCGGTTCGTTGACGTGGCGGCGCCTGCCGACCGGTGACCCAGCGAAATACGTTTCGCTTTAGCTGGAGTCATCACACCTGATTCCGGGCTAAGATATGCGCGCCTGTCCCGCTTCGCGGGGCTCCGACAAACTCCAGCTTTGTCCGGCTTCCTGATGTAAAGGATTTCCTCTCACCAGGCTAAAATCGTCCGAAAATGAAAAGTTGATCATCGCACTCATACTTGAGGAGTCTAAGGTGACCGATCGACAGGTTTCCTCAAGGGATCATGACATCGAGAAAAATGGCAGCGCGCCTGCTTCCCTGGCATGGCTCGTCTGAGGGCTGGGCGCAGCCTTTTACTTTTCCGGTTTTTACCAGCGCGTGGCTCCCGCCGTCATGACGGATCCGTTGATGGCCGATTTCAAGATGGGTGGTGCGGCCCTCGGTAATCTTTCGGCCTTCTTTTTTTACAGCTATGTGGTCATGCAGATACCGACAGGGATCCTTGCAGATCACTGGGGGCCCCGCAAACTACTTGCGACAGGTTCCTTTATTGCAAACATGGGAGCTTTTCTTTTTGCCTTTGCTCCGAGTTTTTTCATGGCCGGCATGGGACGGTTGCTCATTGGGGGAGCGGTGGGGGTCGCGTAGGTTGCCCTGCTTAAACTTTCGATGCACTGGTTTCCGCCGCGCCGTTTTGCCCTGGTAACCGGCCTGGCTTTGTTGTGGGGAATCGGGGGGGTGTGTGTCGGCCGGCGTGCCTCTGCGCTTTCTGGTCGATCATCTGGGGTGGCGACCGGTGATGGCTTTTTCGGGGGCGGTAACCGGTATTTGCAATATGGGATATATGATGGGGTCAATGATTTTACAGCCCCTCATGGGGTGGGTTCTCGACCGAAATTGGAAGGGCGGAGTGCAAAATGGGGCTCGAATTTACGACACGGGGGCGTACCATGCCGCATTTGCCCTGATAGTCGCATGGTCCATCCTGACCATTGTGCTGATCGGCATTACAAAGGAAACCTCATGCCGCCAAATGGTTGATGATAAATAGTTGGTGACGGCTGGATATCATGCCTTGAATTGAGACTTTCATAACAAAAGGCAGAGTTCGAAGGGACCCTGCCTTTTGTGTTCTTTTCCCAAAGTGCCGTAATCATTTCCGACGATGTCTTCCCTGGGAGGAGAATTTTTAAAAAAATGGACATGTCGGTCAAAAAATTTACGTTTACACCCGAGAAGCTTGTTATATTTCTATGGAGTTGGTTTTTTTGAAGCTCTGATGGGTCCTACGCATCAGAGCGCAGTTCAAATATGCTTTAAACTGCAGCCGATGTTGATTTTTAAAGCCGGATTCCCTCCTTTCTGTCGGTTGACGTTGTGTTGTTGTTTACCTTGTTTACGGGTTCCTGCGTGAGCGGTAGAAATTTTTCAACGCTTCTGCAGGTAGTGACGCTTGATGTCACCGGCACCCATCTGCTTTTGTGTCGGCGAAAAAGCCCAAGGCTGAAAAGGATGATGTATGTAGACCCAATTAAAAAGAACTAATTAAGGATGCTAGTATTATCCTGTTTTTTTTTCGTTTGTCCATGAGGGGACAGATTTATTTTTCTGGGTAAAAACCCCAAAAGAATAGGGGTTTTTCTCCATACGCCCAGCGCAAGGAGTCCTGGAATGCCTATTCAAGCAGGCGTGGACACGGCGCCGGACATCGTCATCGGTTCGTTTCCGGAGTGCCGATCGGGCATCGACCTCGGTGGCATCTGTCCGTTATAACAGGCTTGTTTTCATCCGGAATTGAAAACTCACTCATGCCCGAATTTCATTTCTGGATGGGCACAAGCTGCTGAATTTTTCTTGACTTCCCCTGATTCTCTTCTATAATATTTCCTAATTTAATTTAAGGGAGTAAAATATTTTGTAATTTTCATAACTTAAACTTCTAACCCTTTAAGACCTGAAGCGCGTATTCAATCTCGGTCCTCATGAACAATGAACTTGCGGAAAAAGGGATAAAAAATGGCCAAGGTGTGACTTAAACCCCGTTCCTAAAAGGCGATCGGGGTTTTGTATTTTATATAGTGCATCACTGGAAGTGAGCCAAAGGTCTCTTATGGGGGTGAATATGGAAGATTTGCTGGAGGAAAAGCGTTCGGAAAAAAGGACTCACTTTGAGCCTTCTGATACCGGTCATATATTAGAGGCGACGCTGAGCGGGAAAAAATATTATTTTAAGGTACTGGACAAGGGACTCGGGGGAATGGGCATGCTCGTGAAGGATAGTCAAACTGAAGTTCTAAAAGAACTCAGGGTTGGCCATCAATTACCGATGAAGTATTCGAATCCCAAAGGAAGTCTGCTCGTGAATATTGAGATAAGGCATATAACGGCTATAATGACAGGATCTTTCAAGGGGCATTATAAATTCGGCTTATCTATGTCCATTTCCGGATGAAAACTAAATGATTTCGGAGGACAAATTGCATGCGAGCCGTGGTGCAGAGGGTCAAAGGGGCAAAAGTCGATGTGGAGGGGCGGACTGTTGGAGAAATTGGACAGGGTATCCTGATCCTTCTCGGCGTAGGAGAAGGTGATTCAGAAAAGGAGAGCGATCAACTCGCCACCAAGATCGTTCACCTGAGGATCTTTCCTGACGAAAAGGACCTGATGAATTTTTCTCTGGCTGACATCAAGGGTGAGGCCCTGGTGGTCTCCCAGTTTACCCTTTGGGGGGACTGCCGGAAGGGGCGGAGGCCTTCTTTTACCAGGGCGGCACCTCCTGAGAGGGCAAAAGCGCTTTACGAACATTTTATCAGCGTTCTCCGGGGTATGGGGATCGGCGTTGCCACCGGGGAGTTTCAGACCATGATGGATGTCCAACTGATCAACGACGGACCCGTCACATTGCTTTTGGACAGTGCCAAGACCTTTTAGACAATGATCCGAGTCTTGCAACATCGAGGTCATGAAGGATTTTCACTTCCCTGCTTCCCTTTCTTGGAGATGTCAGATGTTTTCAGGATTTAAAAACAGGGATAAAAAGGATCCGAATCAGCCCTATACATTGCCGGGAAAGGACCCCATTGAGCCCAAGGGAGCGACCTCGATCAGAATAAGTTGGGCAAAAGGAATTATTTTTCTGCTTTTTTTGACCTATCTGCTCCTGACCGTATACTCTGCTTCACTTCTAACTTTAGTGGGGAACTATCTGGTTGTATCTCACGAGCCCCTCAAGTCGGATCTTATTGTCTGTCTTTCAGGAAGGAACATTGAGAGGGGACTTGCGGCGGCGGAGGCCTACAAAAAGAGGCTTGCTCCGCGGATATTCGCGGGGCGGGAAGTGCGCCCCGACGGTTATGACCTGCTCCGGGAACGGGGGCTTCGCTACCCTGAAACCATAGATCTTTTGAGGGGGATGTTCATGGATCTGGGTGTCCCGGAATCCGCGTTGATCATCCCTGACGAATCCGTCAGTGGGACCTTACAGGAAGCCGCGGCCGTGCATGCTGTGATCAGGAAAGCCGGTTACCGTTCCCTGATTCTCATTACTTCACCTACTCATACGAGACGGGTCTGGCTCACTTTTAAAAAGGCCCTTAAGAATGATGACGTCCGTATCCTGGTCATGCCCACGCCTTACTCGGGATTCGATCCGGAAAACTGGTGGAAGCAAAAGAAGTATGCAAAGGAAGTTCTTCTCGAGTACGAAAAACTCCTCTATTACCTGTTTAAATCCTACCTTTAGGGCACGTCCTCAAAGCCTCCTAATGAATTTCATGGATCATGGGGTTCAACGAAATTATAATAAGGATACAAAAATTTTTTTTGAAAAATTGATGCATGGGTGTGCCCGGAATTTGTGACTTTTGAAACCGAGAATAAACCACCTGTTGAGAGAGCATCGACAGGCCGTATCGTGATGTTCATCTCATCTGTGACCCCAAGGCGGAGCCCCGGCGTCCCATGCGATCATTGAAAAAACTCCCGCGGCTTTATTTTGAAATGGAGACTTGGTCGTCTCACGTAGCGCGGCGTCTACGATACGCATGATACTTTACAATTCGTTAAATATCAGCTGGTTAGGCCTTCCATGAATATCAAGTTAAGGGAAAGGAAGACCGGATGTTTTTGGTTGACACTATATAGGTTGGTTGTTAGGTTTGGCTTTGTGAATAAGCCGCTCAGAAAGCGCGGACTTTTTTAAACGTAATCGCGTAGATATGAAATTTGTATTGGTTATAGCCGGTTCCGATTCGTGTGGCGGAGCCGGGATTCAATCCGACATAAAGACCGTTACCCGTCTGGGTGCCCATGCCCTGACCGCAGTTACTGCAGTCACCGCACAGAACTCTCTCGGCATATCGGCGATTCACAAGATACCGGCAAGGTTTTTAACCAGGCAGATTGAAGACCTCCTGACTGATATTCCTCCTGACGCGGTCAAGATAGGGATGCTTGCTACGGGAGCGAATATTCGGGAAGTGGCCAGGTTGATCAGCCGGCGCCACCTTTTTCCTGTGGTTCTGGACCCGGTTTTGAAGGCCTCAACAGGCCCGGGCCTGCTCGAGACTGGAGCCGTTGCCCTTCTGAGAGAGAGGCTTTTGCCCCTTGTCAGGGTGGTCACACCCAATCTGGGGGAAGCGGAAGTCTTGACCGGCAAGACGGTGCGCAACCTCGAAGAAATGGAAAAGGCCTCCCGGGTGATCAAAGACATGGGGCCGGATGTGGTGATTACGGGAGGACACTTGCAAGGGAGCGCCGTGGATGTGGTTTACGATGGAAAGAAAGTCTATCACATCCGTGGCACCAGAATAGCGACTGCGAATAATCACGGAACGGGATGTGTGTTTTCATCGGCCATGGCCACGTTCTTGGCCTTGGGATGCGGCGTTCCGGAAGCCGCAAGACTCGCCAATGAATTTACGAGGGGGGCTCTTGAAGGAGGTTATCCCTGCGGACGAGGGGCCGGGTGCGTCAACCCGGCGCAGGCAGGGAGTGTACGGTTTGAAGAAGATCTATCTCATTAATATCATATTTGGAAGGATAACGGGAAAATGACCCAATTGGCAAAGGCCAGAGCGGGCATCACCACACCTGAAATGGAGGCGGTGGCCGAAAACGAAGCCGTGGATGTGCTCTGGTTGAGAGAGAAAATAGCAGAAGGAAGGATAGCCATTCCCGCCAATGTGAACCACAAGGGCCTCAATCCCTGTGGCATCGGCGAGGGGCTGACAATTAAAGTCAATGCCAACATCGGGACCTCTTCCGATAGAGCGGTCCTGGAAGAGGAGGAGGCCAAGTTGGAAGCGGCAGAGGAGGCCGGAGCCGATTCGGTCATGGATCTTTCAACGGGGGGGGATATCGGATTTTTTCGGAAAAATGTCCTCTCGAAGAGTTCCATGTGCGTAGGGACGGTCCCTATTTACCAGGCCGTTGTGGAAGCTGTGAATAAAAAGGGCGGTTTGATTCATATGACCGTTGACGAGATTTTCGATGTGATCGAGGAACAGGCCGCCGATGGCGTGGATTTCATTACGGTGCACTGCGGCGTGACACGGGCGGCCCTGGATATCCTGAAAAATCAGGGGAGAATCACGGGCGTCGTGAGCCGCGGCGGAGCCTTTTTGACCACCTGGATGCTGCATCACGACAGGGAGAATCCTCTATATGAGCACTATGACAGACTGCTCGATATCGCTAAAAAATACGACGTTACCCTGAGCCTGGGGGACGGCCTGAGGCCCGGCTGCCTGGCAGATGCCACGGACAGAGCACAGGTACATGAACTTATGATTCTGGGGCAGTTGACCCAGTGGGCCTGGGAAAAGGATGTCCAGGTGATGATCGAAGGGCCTGGACACGTTCCGCTAAATCAGGTCAGGGCCAACATCCTGCTTCAGAAACAGCTTTGTCAAGGGGCGCCCTTTTACGTTCTGGGCCCTCTGGTGACCGACATCGCAGCCGGTTACGACCATGTGGCCTGTGCCATCGGTGGGGCGGTGGCAGGGGAGGCAGGGGCTGATTTTCTCTGCTATGTCACTCCTACGGAGCATCTTGGTCTGCCGAAACCAGAGGATGTGAGAGAAGGGGTGATCGTCACGAGAATCGCCGCCCATGCAGCGGATATCGCCAGGGGAAACAAGCAGGCGATCGAGAGGGATCGGAAAATGTCTGTGGCCAGAGGCAAACTGGATTGGGACCGGCAGATGGAACTCGTCCTTGATCCCAAAAAGGCAAAAAAAATCAGAGCGGAAAACCCTCCCGGTGAGGATGATGTCTGCACCATGTGCGGGAAATTTTGCGCCATCAAAACGGTCAGGGAGTATTTCGAAGACTGACAAAAAGTTGAATGGGTGTTTGAAAGGCCGGGCTTCATTATTGTCCCGGCCTTTTTTTTAATTTTGACCCCGATGGCGGGATAAGTGTTTTCACACCGGCTGTGCAAAAATAACGGGATCACTTCCCAAGGCAGAATCGGCTGAAGATCCTGTCCAGAAGATCCTCATGTGTGGTTTGACCGATGATCTCCCCGAGGGCGTCCAAACCGCCCCGGAGATCCAGGGCGATGATGTCCAGGGGCAATCCCTGTGTCAGGTTTCCGAGGGCCGTTTCAAAGAGCCTGGAGGCCTCCTGCAGGGCCTCCTTGTGCCGCATATTGGGCACGATGATGTGGCTGGAGGTCATGTCGGTTTTCCCGGACATGAGTCTGTCTTTGATAACCCGACGGAGTTGCTCGATCCCTTCTCCGGTGAGGGCCGAGATCCTCACGATGGGTATATCCCCTGCGGCCTCTTTCAGGGCGTTTTCCCGGAGCCTCGAAGGGAGATCGATCTTATTCACGATGATCAGGCTTTTGCTCCTGTCGGACATGGCGATGATGTCCACGTCCTCTTGGCTGAGAGGGCAACTGCAGTCTACGACAATGATCGGGAGATCGGCCTCGGACAGCTTTTGCTCGGTAAGGCGAATCCCGATCCTTTCCACTTCCCCTCTGACTTTTCTGAACCCGGCCGTATCCATAAGCCTCAGGGGGATGCCGTCCATATGTACCATGGATTCAACGATGTCCCTCGTCGTTCCCGGAATGGGGGTGACGATGGCCTTTTCCTCATTGATAAGACGATTCAACAGGCTGGATTTCCCCACATTCACGCGTCCCACGATGACGGTATTGACACCGTCCATCCAGATTTTTCTCTGGGCATGGGCCTTGATCAGCCTTTGGATGGGGTCCAGGAGTTCATTTCTCATTCGGCCCGCGGTTTCCTTCCGGGATACAATCGACGGCTCTTCCTCCGGAAAGTCGATGGCCACTTCTATATGGGCGAGAATATCCAGCACGGCACTTCGAAAGGCCTCGATTTCCTTTTTCAAGGTTCCGGCGATCTGTTGGGTCGCAAGTTGCAGACCCCGCTCCGACTGGGAATTGATCAGATCTACTACGGCCTCGGCCTGGGTGAGGTCGATTCTTCCGTTGACATAGGCCCTGAAAGTGAATTCCCCGGGTTTTGCGATCCGGGCGCCTTCTTTTATCACGATGCCGAGAATCTTTGCCAATAGGAGATAGCCGCTGTGGGAGTTGATCTCGAGAACATCCTCACGAGTGTAAGAGTGGGGGGCCTTCATGAAAGAGAGAAGCACTTCATCGATCCTGGCACCGGTCGCGGGATCGATCAGGTTTCCCAAATAGAGGCGGTGGCTACAGAGTTTTTTTACCGGCGTCCGAGGCCTGAAGATCCTTGCCGCGATTTGCGCGGCGAGGGATCCACTGATGCGTATGATGCCGATGCCTGCCTGGCCGATCGGGGTGGCCACAGCAGCGATGGTGTCATCAGGAAGCTGGGTGTCGCTCATGGTTCAACAGACAATCGCAATATGATGATTTTTAACGCTTGGGGATAATGACCACCTTTTTCAGAAGACCGTCCCCTCGACTCCTGGTGTCCAGGCGTTCATCTTCCTTCAGGGTCAGGTGGACGATCCTTCTGTCATGGGGGTTCATGGGGCTGGTGGTCACCGGTTTCCTTATCCTTTTTGCCTTGTCTCCCATTTTAAGGGCCAGTTGTATCAGTGAATCCTCGCGTCTTTTTCTGTAGTTTTCCGAATCGACGACCACGTTCACTTTTCTTTCCATGGCCTTGTTGACAATTTTGTTCACGATGAACTGCAAAGCGTCCAGGGTCTTTCCCTTACGTCCGATCAAGAGACCGGTTTTGTCACCCTGGATATTGAGGGTGACCTTAGCGTCCCTTTGTTCCGCCTTGATCGTCGTTTCAATGGGTATCAGCGAGAGGATTTTTTCGAGGGTTTCCTTGGCGACGGTAAGGGTTTCGTCTTCCTCAGGGGGTGCTGCCTCTTTTTTTTTCTTTTCGTCTTTTTCTTCTTCCCTGTCTCCCAGATTTCCGATATCGGCTAGATCCTGTGACGCTTCCTCTTCGGTCAATGATGATGCGCTGAAAGCAACTTTTATTTTAGCTTTTTTGCCTCCGACCAAACCAAAAATACCGGCGGAACCGGGTTCAATAATATCGATATCGAGTTCCTCAACGGGAATATTCAGTTCACGGGAAGCCGCTTGAATGGCATCTTCAGTGGTCTTCCCTTCAAATTCATAGGTTTCCATATTTGTCCTCCAATTGTTATACTGAGCTTTTAATGATGCGGTACTGTTGGCCTATGGAAAGGAGGTTGTTGACTAACCAATACAGCACCAGACCGGAAGGAAAATTGATGAACATCACCGTGAAAACGACAGGTAGAAACATCATGATTTTGGCCTGAGTCGGGTCACCCGGCGTGGGGGTCATTTTTTGCTGAATAAGCATGGAGGCTCCCATCAGGAGAGTCAGGATGGGGATGCCGTAAGGGGGTGACATGAAGGGGATTTTAAATGCGAAGCTAAAAAGCCGATCCGGTGCCGAAAGGTCGTTGATCCAGAAGATGAAAGGGGCGTGGCGCAGTTCAATGGAGTTTCCCAGAATTCGAAAAAGGGCGAAGAACACCGGGATCTGAATCACCATGGGGAGACACCCGCCGACCGGATTCACCTTGTAGGTCTTGTAGAGGGACATTAATTCCTTGTTCAACTGTTCTTTGTTGCCTTTATGTTTTTCCCGCAGTTTGGCCATGTAAGGCTGCAGTTTCTGCATTTCCTTCATGGATTTGTAACTCTTATGGGTCAAGGGCCAAAACAGAATTTTGATCAGAATCGTAAGGATGATGATGGCAAGGCCGTAATTGCCTACATATTTATAGAAAAAACGCAGGGCGTAGAGAAGGGGCTTGGCGATCACATCCGTCCAGCCGAAATTGAGCGCGTGGTCAAGCTTCCTGTCCACGGATTTGAGAACGGTCAGATCCCGTGGGCCCAGATAAAGGGTGAAACGGGATGAAATTCGTTCCTGATCATCTAAAGAGAGGGCGGGAGTGAAATAGGTCCCCTTGACAACGCCGGACGGCAGGATTCGTGCGGTAACTTGCCCCATTTCCTGCTCTTCAGGGATGACCGCAGACATGAAATGTCCGTCTTCGTAAGCCATCCATCCGATGTGACCCGTAAAAGGTTCGCTTTTGTTCATTTTTTTGGTCGCGATTTCTTCGAGATCGTCGTCCAGAAGAAGGGCAATGCCCAGAAATGCATAGTAGCTCTTGCTTTTTGTCGGGGGGGTGTTTTTGATGTAGGCCGCAAATTTGCCATCGATCCTGTTTCCGGATGTATTCGTAAGATCTAAAGTCAGGTCAATAGGATACTTGTCCGGATAAATTCGGAATATCTGTTTGATGGAGAGACCCTCAGGGGTCATGGCGCTGAAGACGAGGTCTCTGGGCGATGAGTCCTCATCCAATCTCAGGGATTGCTCCTCGACATGATAGACGATTTTTTGATTGCGGGGCTTCACGGGGTTCTCAAAGGTCGCTTCAAGGACACCTTCTCCCATATTTTCCAGGTGGACAAGTTCAACGAGGGGTGAGTCCTGAGCGGTCGTGAGACGGTATTTCTTGAGCTGAAAGCTCTTGATGGATGGACCCGTGTTTGAAAAAACGGCCTTGTATAGCGGGGTTTCGACCAGGATCTCTTTTTCCTGATCGGCCGTCGGGGGGGTGAGGACCGGCCTTTGAGCGGGTTGTTCCGATAGGCCCGTCCGGCTCGGCGCTGCCTCGGGCTGCGCGGGAGACTCGACGGGGGCACTCTGGGTTTTTGCGCCCTCTTCAATTTTTGCAGGTTCCTGCCGAGACGCAGGCTGGAAAAGGAATGCCCACGCAATCAGGACCAAAAAGGAGAGGGCAAAGGCGATAATCGTTCTTTTATCCATTTGAAGAAACCTTGACCGTTAGACGGAAGAGTTCACGCGCCTTTCCTTCTCCGTCGAAGAAGGGGCTGATCGGCTTTCAGCGCGTATTACTTGAGAGGATCGTATCCTCCTGGATGAAAGGGGTGGCATTTGAGAATCCTAATTAATGACAAAAGACCTCCCCTGAGGATGCCATATTTCTCAATGGCAAGGCGGGCATACGTCGAACATGATGGATAAAAGCGGCAGGAAGGGAAAAAAAAGGGAGATATCCATTTCTGATAAAAACCGATAAGGCCAATAGGAATATACCTAAGATAGTATCCGGACCTTCTTATCCAGGATAAAAACACCCAATTCCTCTTTAACTTTCCATAGGTCCAGGGAGCCAGCATCTCTCTTTGCTATGATGACGGTATCGTAACCCTGGGGGAAACAGCCTTTGTTGAGACGGAAAAACTCTCTTACGAGCCGCTTGATCCTGTTTCTCTGCACTGCGTTGCCTGTCTTCTTGCTGACGGTAATCCCTAATCTCGAAATACCCAGCCCGTTTTTCATGAAAATGACAATAAAATTCCCAGTTTGAAATCGTTTGCCCGATCGATTTAGATTGACAAAATCCTTTCGATTCAATAACCTCTCATTTTTCTTAAATGAGCAAGAGTTCATGAAAATAGGATACTGGTTTCAAAGGGTTGCGACAAGAATTAGACGGCCAATCGTTTCCTTCCCTTGGCTCTTCTGCGTTTCAAAACTCTGCAACCCCCGGTTGAGCTCATTCGGGCTCTGAAACCGTGGGTCCGTGCCCTTTTTAAATTGCTTGGCTGATATGTTCTTTTCATATGAGATAATACCCGTACTTGGAATGGATTTGAGTTAAACTTCCTTCTAACCAGAATATTGATCTGTTGTCAAGATTTTAATTATATTAGCCTTCTTTGTTAGAGATCGTTTTCATGAATAGGCACATAATATACCAGGGATGAAAGGAGAAACTGATCATGCTTTTAGATCCCATCCTGGGACTGTTTTCCAATGATCTGGCCATCGATTTGGGTACGGCAAACACATGCGTTTATGTCAAGGGGAAGGGCATTGTTTTGAGCGAACCCTCCGTCGTAGCGGTCAGAAAAAATGGGAGAGGCGCCAGTAAAGTACTGGCCGTCGGTAAAGAGGCGAAAATGATGCTGGGCCGCACACCTGGCAATATTGTGGCCATACGCCCCATGAAGGATGGGGTGATTGCAGATTTTGAGATTACCGAGGCCATGTTGCGCCATTTTATCCGGAAGGTCCACAATCGGAATAAAATGGTTCGTCCCCGGATTATTATATGCGTCCCCTCAGGGATCACCCAGGTAGAGAAGAGGGCTGTCAGGGAATCCGCAGAATCGGCTGGAGCCAGGGAAGTTTACCTTATCGAAGAACCCATGGCCGCGGCCATAGGCGCCGGACTTCCCATCACGGAACCGACCGCGAATATGGTCGTGGATATCGGCGGTGGAACGACCGAGGTCGCCGTCATCTCCCTGGCCGGGATCGTGTACAGTAAATCCGTTCGGGTTGCAGGGGACAAAATGGACGATGCCATTCTTCAACACATCAAAAGGAAATATAATCTTCTCATCGGCCATGGTACGGCAGAGATCATCAAGACCACGATCGGCAACGCATATCCGAGCGATCAGGTGGAGACTATTGAAGTCAAGGGGCGTGACCTCGTAACCGGCATCCCCAAGATATTGACTATCGATTCGGACGAAGTGCGTAAATCCATTTCGGAACAGGTGGAAACCATCGTCGAGACTGTTCGGATTTGCCTGGAGCAGACCCCCCCCGAGCTGGCCGCCGATATCGTGGACAGGGGAATCGTCCTGACAGGCGGGGGCTCGCTTCTCAAAAATCTGGAGATCCTCTTGAGGGAGGAAACGAAACTGCCCATTATCATCACGGAAGATCCGCTGTCTGCGGTTGTGCTGGGTTCCGGAAGGGCCCTGGATAATATCTCGATATTGCGTGAGGTGACAATTAATTAATTATCCCCTCCGCGTCCGGTGCACAGGGTAGGGCGGAGTCAGGTTCAATCATTGCCAAGTCTAAGACCGACCAGAAGATTTTGGATATGGATCGTTTTGGTTATATTTGCCCTGTTTCTCCTTTCATCGAATCTGGGGAAAAGAGGGTCTTGGAATCCTGCCGAACAGATCCTCATCGAAATAACTGCCCCCTTTCAACGCTTCGTAACCCATACCATTAATTATACTGAGGGTTTGTGGCTGAAATATTTCGCACTGATCAATCTCCGCAACGAAAACGATGGATTAAAAAAAGAAATCTATGCACTGAGAATGGAAAACTACCGGTGCAGGGAATTGCTCGCCACGAATAAACGTCTCCAGGAGCTTCTTCATTTTACGGAAACCTTCAACTGGCCCGGTTCCGCTGCTCAGGTGATCGGGCGAGACCCCTCAGGATGGTTCGAGTCAATCCTCATCGATAAAGGGAAACAGTCGAAATTTAAGGTGAATATGCCCGTTCTCGATGCCAGGGGGGTCGTTGGACGACTGGTTTCCGTCTCACCCAATTATTCAAAAGCGTTGTTGATTATTGACCAGAATAGCGCTGTGGATTGTATCGTTCAGCGATCCCGGGAAAAAGGCATCGTCAAGGGGGTTTCAGAGAAAATTTGCAAACTGGAATATGTGGTCAAGACCGGAGACGTGGCTGTCGGGGATACGGTGATTACGTCGGGAATGGGACGTGTTTTTCCAAAGGGCTTACCTGTGGGAGAGGTGATTGAAGTCAAAAGTTCTCCCGGAGAGCTTTTTTTGAACATTACGGTCAAACCAATGGTCGATTTTTCCAAGCTGGAGGAAGTTTTGATCGTTCTCAAGGAGGATCCGTTATCAAGCAACCGGAAAGAAAAGGATTAGGCCTCTATCTCTTGGTGTGGATGGTCGGCGTTGCGATTATTCTCGTGAGGGGAGATGTTGCCAATCAGATCAAGGTCGCGTTTTTCGAGGTGGATCTGGTGACGATTATCACGGGCTATCTCTTGATATCCCATGGACAGGTCTGGGCAGGGTTTTTTGCCTTCGGCCAAGGCTTGTTGATGGACTGTTACTCGGCGGGGCTCGTGGGCCTGTTTACGCTCCTTTACATGACGGCCTTCCTGGGAATGAGTATCGGATCCCGTTTCTTTGATCCCAATTCGCCAAGGAGTATGATCCTTCTCGTAATAATCGCGGTGTTGGTCAAAGGGCTTTTGTTTATGGTCCTTTTGAATGCCTTTTCTTTCGAGACGGGTTTTCGTCACTCGATCCTGCTTTCCATATGCATTTCCGCCATCATTTCAGGCCTACTGGCCCCTTTTGTGGGACACGTGTTCAATCAAATGGACCGCTTTTTTAGAAAAAAGCGAAAAAGCGAAATTTAAGATATGGGTTCAGATAAGCGGCGGTAAAGGAGTTATCCTTTGAGAAGTTCCGGTTTCGACCCACATTCTATTGAAATCATCAATAAGCGCCTCAAATTCGTGATCCTCGTTGTTGTCGTCGTATTTGTCGCGCTGGTCCTCCGGCTCTGGTATCTCCAATTGCTTAAGGGGCCGGAATACAGGGTCAAATCAGAGAATAACCGCATTCACCTTCAGGACATCCCACCCTTCAGGGGAATGATTTACGACCGTCACGATGAACTGCTGGTGGACAACCGCCCGTCCTTCGATATGTATATCATCCCGGAGGATATACAAGACCGCAAACACCTTCTTCTCAGTTTGAACAGGTTGATCGCTCTGACCCCTGATCTTGTAGAGGGCAAACTGAAGGAGGCCTCCCGCAGGTATCCGTTCAAACCGATTCTTGTCAAGAAGGCCCTGACCAGAGAGGAATTGGCACTGATCGAGACCAACTTTTACAATCTCCCCGGGGTCATGATCCAGGTCAAACCCCAACGCAATTATATCTTCAGGGAATTCGCCCCGCATGTCATCGGTTACTTGGGGGAAATCGACGAAACTCAATTGATGAGTGGGAAATTTCCAGAAAATAAACCGGGCGATTTTATCGGCAGATACGGCGTTGAAATGAAGTGGCAGAATCAACTCAACGGCGTCAGGGGTGGAGAGCAGGTCGAGGTGGATGCGGCGGGGCGAAAATTGCGGGTTATCTCACGCAAGCCTCCTGTCCCGGGGGCAAATATCGGACTGACCATTGATCGGGAAATGCAGGCTCTTGCTGAAAAGGGATTGGAGGGGCGAACGGGGGCCGTTGTGGCCCTGGATCCCGCCAACGGTGAGATTCTTGCCATGGCCAGCAGTCCGGCCTTCGATCCGAATCTTTTTATCGGCCGCATAGACCGGGATGAATGGGAACAAATCGTGTCCAGCAAAGACTCCCCTCTTCAAAACAGAACAATCGCAGGTCAGTATCCTCCGGGTTCCGTCTTTAAGATTGTGGTCGCTCTGGCAGGGCTGGAGGAAGGATTGATCGATCCCGACGAGGAAACTTTTTGCAACGGAAGCTACACGATGGGCAGTCGAACCTACCATTGCTGGCGGAGAGCGGGGCATGGTAACGTAGCCCTTCACCGGGCCCTGGTTGAATCTTGCGATGTCTATTTTTATAAATTGGGCAGGCGACTCGGCGTCGATAAGATTGCGGAATACGCTAACATGTGCGGACTCGGCAGGACGCCGAAATTCGATCTCGGACGCGACAAGGGGGGACTTATCCCTACGAGTCAGTGGAAGCTGAAGCGATGGGGTGTGCCCTGGCAGGCAGGTGAAACTATCTCTATGTCTATAGGGCAGAGTTTCGTGCTGGTAACGCCCCTTCAGATGGCCGTCATGATTTCCGCCGTGTTCAACGGTGGAGACCTCTATCAGCCCAAGGTCATCAGGTGGGTCAAAAAGGGTAAAGAGCCGATCTACGAATTTTCTCCCACCAGGAGAAGGCATTTGAAGGTCAAGCCCGAAAATCTGGAACTCATCAAAGACGCTCTCTCGGGAGCTGTCAATGAGCCACGGGGCACGGGCAGAAGGGCCAGGTCAAAAGATGTCATTGTGGCCGGAAAGACGGGAACGGCACAGGTCGTCACGCTCGAAAAGGAGAGAATCGCCAAGGCCGGAGGTGATCTCCCCGTGAAATTCAAGGATCATGCCTGGTTTGTCGCTATTGCACCCAAGGATAATCCGCGACTGGCCGTGGCCGTACTTATCGAGCATGGTGGTCATGGAGGTAGCGCTGCGGCCCCCGTGGCGGGTGAATTGATTCGTGCCTATCTGGAGAGGGAGCAGGAGTCGGCTGTCTCGAACCGGTGGGATGACTGAAAGCGTGACCAGGCGAGAAAAATACCGAATCGGAGAAGTCTCGGGGTCCTGAAGCGGTCTGAGTAGACGGCTTCGATCAGGTCAAAGAGACAAAGGATGCAAGATGTTCGATAGACGACTGATACAGAATTTTGATTGGATCCTGCTCCTCCTGTTGGTCCTGATTGCCATCATGAGCGTGCTCAACATGTACAGCGCCACATACGCCACCCGGGAGGCCGGAGGGTCTCAGATCCTTTTAAAACAGGTCTACTGGTTCATCATAGGGTTTGCGGTTTTTCTCGGAATGACCACTTTTGACTATCACATTCTAGAACGCCTGGCTTATCCTATTTACCTCATTTCCCTAGCATTGTTAATTCTTGTCTTTATTATCGGTGAAATTCGATCAGGCTCCCAGAGGTGGCTCAGCTTCGGCGGCATTGCCTTTCAGCCCTCTGAACTGGCCAAAATCGCCATCGTCATTACTCTAGCGAAATTTTTTACCGAACACGGACAAATGAACGGGTACCGCTTGAGGGATCTGTGGTGGCCCTTCCTTTTCGTCGCGATTCCCAGCGTTTTGATCCTCAAAGAGCCTGATTTGGGTACGGCTCTCACTCTGGTCATTGTCGCCTTTTCCATCATCTTGTTTGCTAAGATCAATTGGAAATCTTTCCTGATCCTGGCACTTTCCGCGGTTCTGGCGGCTCCTTTTATCTGGTTTAATCTCAAAGAATACCAGCAAAGACGCATCCTGACCTTTCTGAGCCCGGAGATGGATCCCCTGGGGGCCGGGTACCATATTAACCAGTCCAAGATAGCCATCGGCTCCGGCCTTTTCTGGGGAAAGGGCTATTTAAAAGGGACCCAGACCAGATTGCATTTTCTTCCCGAACAACACACTGACTTTGCTTTTTCCGTTCTTGCAGAGGAGTGGGGGTTCATCGGTTCCGTGGCACTGTTGCTCCTCTATTTCTTACTTATGCTTTGGGGTATCAATATCGCGAAAAATTCCAAGGACAAATTCGGGGCCGTGATTGCCGTGGGGATTGTGGCTATTATTTTTTGGCAACTGGTGGTTAATGTGAGCATGACAACGGGGTTACTCCCTGTTGTGGGGATCCCCCTGGTGATGTTCAGCTACGGTGGCTCTTCGATCGTTTCAACCATGGCCGGACTGGGACTGCTTATGAATATCAGCATGCGACGATTCATGTTCCAATAATTTCCCTTGCATTGAAAAAAGCAGTATGATAAAAATTTTGTAATATTCGCCGGAGCATGGATCATGAGAAAAAGAGATGAAATCAATGCCTTTTTGGGCAAGAACACAGAATTCGAAGGAAAGCTGTCTTTCTCCGGAGCGGTTCGTATCGACGGAAAATTCAAGGGGGAAATTTTCACGGCGGGAACCCTCATCATTGGAGAGGCAGCCGTGATCGAATCCAATGTGCATGTTTCCCATGTGATCATCAGCGGCGAAATCCGCGGCAATATTGTAGCTGAAAAACGCATCGAAATTCATGCGCCGGGAAAGGTTTTCGGCAATATCCAGGCCCCTGTCGTCGTCATCGATGAGGGGGTCATCTTCGAAGGGAATTGCCGCATGCAGAAAACCGAAGAGCCTGAAGACAAAAAGCTGGCGGTGGCCAATTAGTTTCCATCCGATTGCGCTGAAGCGGGTTTCCGCAATCTCAGCATCAATCTTCACAAATCCCTGTACTCACCTCCCCCGGCGGGATATGTCATCGATTTATTCCCTTGGCCTTGCGAACCCCGACGTGTCAAGGCAGGTTTGGTAAATGCAATTATGGCCTGAATGGCATTTCCGAATGGACATCAAACTTGACGGGGCTTTCCCTAAAAACGCAACCGGATGCATAAAAATTTTGACAAAGGCCTATTTTTTTTAATAAAAACCACTCTTGCCGTCCAATATTTAAAAATTACCCCTATTTCCCACTTGATTTTCCTTCAATTTTCTGGCACATTTTGCCCGATTCGCGTTCCTGTTACACTTTTATAGTTTGTAGTTGTCATTTCGGCGGTCCTTTAGGAAGTCTCAGGATAATACCCTATAGGTAGGCTACGGCTGGATACCTTGGCGTAGGGTTGGTTTGCAGTCTTTTTAAACTGTAGATCACATGATATTCATTTTTCCTGCAGAAATCCGGACCATGGGAACCCTCGGTTCCGGGGAACGACGGAAACCCATCCTTTCGTAAAATGCTAACCCATTCATAGAAAGGTGAAGGTGCTATGTTAAAGGTTGACTATACACTTTTTATTCAGATCGCTAATTTCCTTTTTCTTGTTTTTGTCCTGAATCTTCTGTTATACAGACCCATCCGGGATATGCTCCGCCAGAGGAAGGAGCGGATGGGATCGTTTCAGGCCTCACGAGACGAATTTCTGGAGAAGTCCGGCCTAAACGAGAAAGAACTGAAAGAAAATGCGGTGGGCGCCACGAAGGAAGGCTTCAGAACCAAAGAGGGCTTTCGAATGGAAGCCCTGGATACCGAAAAAGGCATGCTGCAGGAGGCCGCCGCCTCCGCGGGAGACGCAATCGAAAAGGCCAAAGAGGAAATTGAACACAACATGGCAAATGTCCGTCAATCCCTGGACATAGAACTGGCCAAGTTCTCTAGAGAACTGGCGGAAAAGGTTCTGGGAAGGAGCATCTAATGGTGCGGTTGGAAAATACTTTACGGCGAATCTTTTTTCCTCTAGTCTTGGCATTTATATCGTGTCTGTTTCTTTTCGGCGCGGCCCTGGCAGCCGAAGGTGAGGGCGGCAGTGCCCTCCTCGACTTAGGCAAACGGTTCCTAAATTTCGCCCTGTTGGTGATTATTCTGGGCTGGGTTATCAAAAAGAGCGGTATCAAGGGGTTTTTCACGAACCGCACAGAGGAGATAAGCCAAAAGCTGGAGGACCTTCAAAGGGAAAAAGAGGAGGCGGAGGGTAGATATCGGGATACGGAGACGAGACTCAGAGATTTTGAAAAGAGTCGTCAGGATATTGTTGAACAATATAAGGCCGAGGGCATTGTAGAAAAAGAGAAAATTATTGCCGAGGCGCAGGATCGCGTCAAGTCGATTATCGCTCAGGCCGAGTTCACCATTCAGCAGGAAATAAAATCCGCTAAGGATCGATTGAAGCAGGAGGTCGTTAATCTCGCCGCTCAAAAAGCGCAGGAGATTATTACAAGTGAATTGACTGATAAGGATCAGGACCATTTGGTCAATGATTTTATAGAAAGGGTGGGGAAGATACATTGATCAGATCAAAGGTTTCCAAAAGATATGCTAAGGCCTTGATGAGCCTGGGTCACGAAGACGGTCACTTACAGGAATACGGGAGAGACCTGAGAGATTTTACTGACCTTTGCATACAAAATGAGGAATTTCGGAAGGTTATATCCAATCCAGTGTTTTCGGTGGATGATCGAAAGAAGCTCCTTGGCGTTGTCCTGGAGAAGAGCGGTTTTACGGGCACTGTCAGGAATTTTCTGAATCTCCTTCTGGACAAAAAAAGGATCGGTGCGGTGGAAGAAATCATGGACTATTACGCAATACTCACGGATCAGATATCCAATATCGCCCGCGCCGAAATCGTCACTCCGAGACCTCTCAAGAAAGAGGCCATGAACAAGCTGGAAAAAGTTCTGGGGGATATGACGTCGAAAACGGTTAAGATGCAGGTCAGGGAAGATAAAAGCCTGATCGGAGGCCTTATCGTAAAGATTGGTGATTTGGTTTTGGACGGGAGTATAAAAGTCCAGCTGGAAGGGCTTAGAGAATCATTAAAAAGGGGTGGATACAGCTAATGGAAATAAGAGCAGAAGAGATCAGTCAGGTAATCAGGGGCCAGATTAAGGACTACGAAAGAAAAGTGGAGATGAGCGAAACCGGTACGGTTTTGTCTGTCGGAGACGGCGTCGCCCGCGTGTACGGCGTCGAAAACGCTATGGCCATGGAAATGCTTGAATTTCCGGGCGGCATCTACGGGCTCTGCCTTAATCTGGAGGAGGACAATGTGGGCGTTGCCATCATGGGCGACGATACCATGATCAAGGAAGGGGATACGGTCAAACGGACCGGCCGGATCGCCCAGATCCCCGTTGGTGATGCAGTCCTCGGTCGGGTGCTTGATGCCGTAGGTGAACCCCTGGACGGCAAAGGGCCGATCGATGCCGATGAATATAGAAGAGTTGAGATGGTCGCTCCGGGTGTCATCGCTCGGCAGCCTGTCAGCGAGCCCATGTTTACAGGTATCAAGGCCATTGATGGCATGACCCCGGTTGGCAAAGGGCAGCGGGAGCTGATCATTGGAGATAGACAGATCGGCAAGACTGCTATTGGTGTGGATGCCATCCTCAACCAGAAGAATACGGACGTCTATTGCATCTATGTTGCGGTCGGACAGAAAAAGTCGACCGTGGCCCAGGTGGTCGATGTCCTGCGGAAACACGGGGCCATGGAGTACACAACCGTTGTTGCCGCATGTGCCAGTGATCCTGCGACTCAGCAGTATATCGCGCCCTATGCCGGATGTGCCATCGGTGAATATTACCGTGACAAAGGTCAGCATGCCCTGATTATCTATGACGACCTTTCGAAACAGGCGGTAGCCTACAGACAGGTTTCTCTTCTGCTGAGGCGTCCCCCGGGACGGGAGGCTTTCCCGGGCGACATCTTTTATAACCATTCGAGACTCCTGGAGCGGGCAGCAAAACTCAACGATGAATTGGGGGCCGGTTCCCTTACCGCTCTTCCCATTATCGAGACCCAGGCGGGTGACGTATCGGCATTTATCCCGACAAACGTTATTTCTATTACGGACGGTCAGGTCTATCTGGAACCCGGTCTTTTCTTTTCGGGCATCAGACCGGCCATCAATGTCGGGCTGTCAGTATCCCGAGTCGGAGGGGCCGCTCAGACCAAGGCCATGAAAAAGGTGGCTGGAAGTCTTCGCCTGGATATGGCCCAGTTCCGCGAACTGGAGGCCTTCGCCCAGTTCGGAAGCGATCTGGACAAGGCGACCCAGCGGCAGCTAGAAAGGGGTCGGCGACTGGTTGAGGTGCTCAAACAGCCCCAATTTCAGCCTATGCCGGCCGAAAAGGAAGTCATGATCCTGTTTGCGGGGGCCGGAGGATACCTGGATGAATGGCCGGCTGAATCCGTGAGTGATTTTGAGAAACAAATGCTCGAGTTTATGGACAGCAAATATCCCGATCTTCTCAATACCATCAAGGAGACGAATGATATCAGCGATGAACTCGATGAAAAGCTAAAAAAGGCCCTTGATGAATTTAAGGGAATTTTTCAGCCTGCATCTTAAACAGGAAGATAGAGTGGATAAATGGCGACGTTAAGAGATATACAGCACAAAATTGGTGCCGTAAAGAAGACGATGCAGATTACCCGGGCCATGAACATGGTGGCCGCATCGAAACTGCGTAGCGTTCAGGGCAGAATGGAGAGTTTTGATCCCTATGCCAGGAAGTTCGCGGAGGTTTTGGGAAATTTGGCAAGCCGGATTGATCCCGATATCCATCCACTACTCGTCACCAAGGAGGATATTTCAAAGGTTGAACTCCTTCATTTCAGCGCCGACAGGGGCCTGTGTGGGAGTTTCAATATGAATTCCATGGGCATGGCGGAAAAATGGATCAAGGAACAGCAGGCAAAGAACATGGATTGCAGCCTGACTTTGATTGGAAAGAAGGGGCGAGACTATTTCAAAAAGAGAAGCTACCCCATCAACGCCAGTCACGTCAATATTTACGGTTCAATTGACATGGTCTTTGTCGCCGAGATGACCAGGGATCTGATCGATCGATTTATGGCGGATGAGATTCATGAAGTCTACATGATCTATTCACGGTTTTTCGGTATGGCAAAGCAGGAACCCACCGTGGTCAAATTGATCCCCATCGAACCCCCTAAAACCGAGGTGGGCATTGAGGAAATGGCGGAATATCTGTGTGAACCGGGTGCAGAGGAACTCCTCGTGGAACTTTTGCCCAAACACCTCAATGTGCAGATCTACAATGCCTTTTTGCAGAATGAAACGAGCGAGCATGCAGCGCGCATGGCGGCCATGGACAATGCAACAAAGAATTGCTCTGAAATGATTGAGAATTTGACCCTGATTTACAATAAGGCTCGTCAGGCAGCCATCACCTCGGAATTAATGGACATCGTCGGCGGTGCGGAGGCTCTGGGTTAGGATTCGAGAAATAATACAGCAATAAAATATCATGACGTGAATGGTATGAGAAATCAGGAGACATAAGGAGGTCGTGGTTTAATATGGATGAGGGCAATGTAATTCAGGTAATGGGTCCCGTGGTCGATGTTGAATTTCCGGAGGCAGGTTTACCGGCGATATTCACGGCATTGCATATAACAAATCCGACTATCGATGACACGGAAGACAACCTTGTGGTGGAGGTGGCGCAACATTTGGGCGACAATGTCGTGCGATGTATCGCCATGGATACCACTGACGGACTTGTACGCGGTATGAAAGCGAAGAACACCGGTAACCCTATCATGATGCCTGCCGGGGAGCCTACCCTCGGGCGAGTTTTGAATGTGGTGGGGCGACCAGTGGACGGCTTGGGACCTGTGGAAGCCACAGAGTATCGGCCCATTCATCGTCATGCCCCGAGTTTCGTGGATCAGGACACTTCCGTTAAAGTCCTCGAGACTGGGGTCAAGGTCATCGACCTTTTGGTGCCCTTTCCCCGCGGCGGTAAGATGGGCATGTTCGGGGGGGCCGGTGTCGGCAAGACCGTGGTCATGATGGAGATGATTCATAATATCGCCATGGAGCACGGCGGGATCAGTGTTTTCGCCGGTGTGGGTGAAAGAACGAGGGAAGGTAACGACCTCTACCTTGAAATGAAGGAGTCCGGCGTCATCAACAAGGCCGCTCTAATATACGGGCAGATGACCGAGCCTCCCGGCGCCAGGGCCAGAGTCGCCCTCTCCGCGTTGACCGCCGCCGAATACTATCGGGATGATCAGGGACAGGACGTGCTTCTGTTCATCGATAACATTTTCCGGTTCACACAGGCGGGTTCGGAGGTTTCGGCTTTACTTGGACGAATCCCTTCCGCGGTGGGGTATCAACCCACTCTGGGAACCGACCTTGGAGAACTTCAGGAAAGAATTACCTCAACAACGAAAGGTTCCATCACGTCGGTACAATGCGTGTATGTGCCGGCAGATGACCTTACAGACCCTGCCCCTGCAACCACCTTCGCTCATCTTGACGGGACCGTGGTTCTCTCACGGCCTATTGCTGAATTGGGGATCTATCCAGCCGTGGATCCACTGGACTCCACCTCGAGAATCCTCGATCCCAACGTCGTCGGAGAGGATCACTACATGGTGGCACGGCAGACACAGCAGATCCTCCAGAAATATAAAGACCTCCAGGATATCATTGCCATCCTCGGCATGGATGAACTTTCCGACGAAGACAAACTGACCGTTGCCAGGGCACGGAGGATTCAGAGATTCCTTTCCCAGCCCTTCCACGTAGCGGAAACCTTCACCGGGAAAGAGGGTAAATACGTATCGGTGGAAGAGACCATCCGGGGGTTCAAGGAAATTATTGAAGGAAAATATGACGAATTGCCCGAGGCGGCCTTTTACATGGTAGGTGGCATTGATGAGGTCCTGGAAAGGGCTGAAACAATGGCTGCCGGCTAATGTGAGGTTATTTATTTATGGATACATTGTACTTGGAAGTGGTGACCCCAAATAGGGTCGTGGTGAGCCAGGAAGTTGAAACCGTGGTTGCCCCCGGAACGGAAGGCGAGTTCGGGGTGTTGCCCGGACATGTGCTTTTTCTGTCGGGCGTTGTGCCGGGAGAGTTGCGCTACATCGCAGGGACCGAAACCGTTTCCCTATCCGTGGCGCAAGGTTTTGCGGAGGTCTCTAACGACAGGGTGTCTATCCTGGTGGACGCTGCGGAAAAGGCAGGTGAAATTGATGTCGATCGGGCCAAAAAGGCGCTGGACCGGGCCCAAAAAAGGATGGAAGAAGGCAAATCCAACGAGGATATAGATTATCTGAGGGTCGAGGCGGCCTTGCAAAGGGCGCTTGTGCGACTTAAGGTGGCTCGAAGAGACATATAATTCATTAAATTACATTAGTTTTGCATGAAAAAGGTGAGCTTTAGGCTTGCCTTTTTTATTGACCTTTGTTGCCCTGGACGTTAAGATGCGTCGTGAATCGTTTTTATTATTGGAAAATGCGAAAAATAACAATTCCTTATAGACTAAAGGAGCACCATGGAAATAGGAGAGGACATTGATCAGTTTGAATTGCTTGAAAAGAAAATAGATGATCTTATTTCGCTCGTCTCCTCCCTCACTCGAGAAAAGGACTCAATGGCCGAAAAAGTGCAGATCCTGGAAGGCAAAACTGGCGATTTGACGAACGAGGTGGAGAGCTTGAGATCGGCAAAAGATAATGCGAGACAGAGGATTGTCTCTTTGCTTGAAAAAATAGAACAATTGAACATCTGAGCAACCGTTTTGTCGAGACCTTTATCGAAAGGTCCCCTTAGGGAAAGACTATAGCGGTTGTGACTGGGAGAGACGATCGGATGGAGCCTGTAAAAATCAGGATCCGTGAACACGAGTATATCGTGAGGGGAGGGGAAAACGAAGGGGATGTCCATCGAATAGCTGAATACGTAAACAACAAGATGGAAGAGATCCAAGGAGGGACGGCGGGTCTTTCCGAGAAAAAAACAGCCATCCTGGCTGCACTTAATATTGCGGGTGAATACTTTCAGCTATTAAAGGAACGAGATGAGTTGCTGGACAAGATTCGCCGGCGGACGGAATCGATGATCGGAAATATTGATTCGGCTATTGGGTAGACCTCCGCGTAGGGAAAGAAATGCCATTTTCGATGAGATTCGTTCTCTAAGGGCATGATATCCCCGGATAAAATGATAATAGGGGAATGGATGGCAGAGGAGAATCCAAAGAGGGAAGAGCGCACTGCGGTGAAAGAGATATCAAATGGCTTTTGAAAGTTCTATGACTTTTTTGTTTTTTCTCAGTGTGAACGAAAAGTATCAAATATTTGATTATAGTTTTAGGCCATATCTTTCCTCCGGTTCTTGGTTTGCCTTGGCACCATCGGTGCACGGGGTAGACGCCTCTATGCATTCTTGCCTGGATTATCCATATCTTTGAATAACTGTTTTAACCTTAGTTATTTTAATATTTTTAATGGCGGCTCCGTAATGATTTCGGGTCATATACTTGGGAGGTGTGCGGCGGCTGCCCATAGGCATATAAAGGATGGTATGTTATGATGATACCTCAGCTGATTGGTTCCGCAGTGGCCGGAATCATTCTGGGCCTTATCGTGGGTTTTTGGGTCCGCAAAAGGATCGTAGAAAGTCAGTTTGACTCTATTCGAAATTATTCAAAGAAAATTATCAATGAAGCTCACAAAAAGGCCAAAACCATTAAAAAGGAGGCCATGATCAAGGCCAAGGACACCTTCTATCAGATGAAGGTAGATTTCGAGAAGGAGTCCAAGGATAAATCCGAGAAATTGCAGTCCCAGGAAAAGAGACTTTTTAATAAAGAAGAAAGCTTAGAAAAGAAAATCGAGCAATATGAACAAAAGGAACGAAGACAGAGTAGTCGTGAGAGGGAGATAGACAAAAAGGAGACGGCTATAAAGGAAAGAACGGCTGAGTTCGACGGGATGATTGCCGAACAACGGCGGGAACTGGAAAGGGTCGCCGGGATTTCGAGCAAGGAGGCCAAGATGCTTCTCATGGAATCCATGGAATCCGAGGCCAAGCACGAGGCGGCTAAGCTTATTCGGCGGATCGAAAATGAGGCAAAGGAGGAGGCAAACCGAAAGGCGCAGGAAGTTCTCGCTCTTGCGGTTAAGAGATATGCGGGGGAATATGTGACCGAGCGCACCGTCTCCGTGGTCAACCTGCCGAACGAAGAGATGAAGGGCCGGATCATAGGGCGTGAGGGACGGAATATACGTGCTATTGAGGCGGCAACGGGCATTGATGTGATTATCGACGATACCCCTGAGGCCGTGATTCTGTCCGGTTTCAACCCGGTACGCCGGGAGGTGGCCAAAATTTCTCTCGAAAGACTGATCGATGACGGAAGGATTCACCCTGCCCGCATCGAGGAAGTGGTCGAGAAGGTCAACAAGGAGATCGAAGAGAGTATCAAGGAGGCCGGAGAGCAGGCGACCTTTGATGTGGGTGTTCATGGCATTGATCCGGAACTTATCAAACTCATCGGTCGTCTGAAATATCGTTCCAGCTATGCCCAGAATGTCCTCCAGCATTCCAGGGAGGTGAGTTTTCTCTGTGGGGTGATGGCATCGGAACTGGGGCTGAATGTCAAGCAGGCCAAGAGAGCTGGGCTCTTACACGATATAGGAAAAGCGGTGGATCATGAAGTCGAGGGGCCCCATGCAATCATCGGAGCCGATTTGGCCAAGAAATACGGGGAGTCCGACCAGGTGGTCCACGCTCTGGCAGCACATCACGAAGAAGTGAGCCCTGAAACGACGCTCGCAGTCCTTGTTCAGGCAGCGGATACTCTATCGGGGGCAAGACCCGGAGCGCGTCAGGAGATGCTCGAATCCTATGTCAGGAGGCTCGAAGACCTGGAAAGAATTTCTACCTCCTTCGACGGGGTTACAAAATCCTATGCGATTCAGGCCGGCAGAGAGATAAGGATCATGGTGGAAGGCAAGATCGTCGATGATGACAAGTCATTCGTGCTTTGCAAGGATATCGCGCAGAAAATCGAAAAGGAGTTGTCTTACCCTGGGCAGATAAAGGTGACGGTAATCAGAGAGACGAGGGCGGTTGAATATGCCAAATAGTTTTCATTTTGAAATGGAAACTAAAATTGCCGAGGGATTGACGACCGAACCGGCCACCGGAACCCTGTTTTTCGCGAATCTTCATGGGATGACGACATAGGAGGCTATTTTTTAGAGTGCAGGGCCTGAGGTTTGATATCCTCTCTTTGAGAAAGCAGGTCGAGGATTCGCGCCGATGAACAAGACGCTGTTTGATAGAATGGGTAAGGCTGTGGCCTATATCGCCCCGGATCATCGCGAGACCATCTATCTTTGGGAGGGGCGTCCGGTCGCCTATCTGTTCGAGGAAATGCATATTTACGGCATAAACGGCCGTCACTTGGCGTGGTTTATCAACGGCGTCGTTTACAATACATACGGCCGGAGGATAGGTTTTACCTTCGAGACATGCCCTGTGCCGCCGGGCAATGAGCCTGCCAAGGGAAAGAAAATTTCCATTGCTGAGATCAGGCCCAGGTGGCGTACCCCACCATCACCTGCCTTGAATTTCAATATCGGTCAGGAAGATCTGGTTCAAATTCTGGAGAGGGGTGAGGTCCCCTTTTTTGAAACAACACCTCTTGATCAGCCCATATTGAAAGCATGATTCAGATGCTCCGACTGCGAAACCGCCTATCATTGTTTTTCAGTGCACTTAACCCACCCCTATAAGAGGTCGGCAATTCATGAGCCAAGAACAAGAGACGGTCTATCTGGTTGACGGGAGTTCCTATGTTCATCGCGCCTATCACGCGATCCGCAACCTCGCAAACTCGAAAGGCCTCCCGACCAACGCAGTTTTCGGGTTTGTCAAGATGATACTGAAACTCACGGAGGAGAAAAACCCCGGATATATGGTGATCGCCTTTGATACCAAGGGGCCCACGTTCAGGCACGACCTCTATGAGGACTATAAGGCCAACAGACCCCCTATGCCCGAAGATCTTCAGGCTCAAATTCCCTATATCCGTGCCTTTGTGAAGGGTCTGAACGTCACAATGATCGAAAAGCCCGGATACGAGGCAGATGATGTCATCGGCACACTGGCAAGGATGGGAGAGGAAAAAGGGTATCGGATCGTGATTATCACCGGAGACAAGGATTTTCGTCAGTTGATTTCCCCGAACATTTCCCTCTGGGATACCATGAAAGACCAAGTTATGGATCTTGATCGTTTCCGTAAGGAATATGGGCTTGAACCGGGCCAGGTCATCGATCTCATGGGTCTGTCCGGCGATACTTCCGATAATGTTCCGGGTGTACCCGGGGTGGGAGAAAAGACCGCTCTGAAACTTATCAAGCAGTTCAAGAGCCTGGAAAGCGTCTTCGATCATACGGGAGACGTCAAAGGGAAAAAACTCCGGGAAAACCTGGGGGCGTCAAGGGACAAGGCCGTTCTCAGTAAAAAACTGGTCACCATAGATAGGTATGTCCCTCTTGAGGAAAAAATCGATCATTTCAGGAGGGGTGATCCTGACGCCGAAGCCCTCACCAAGATATTCCATGAGCTTGAATTCAGAGGCCTCTGGGATCAATTCGCTTCTCGAAAAGAGGCCAAGGTGAGGGATTATCGCCTCTGCCTTTCAAAAGAAGATCTTCTCGCCCTCGTGGAAGAAATCAAGAAAAAAAGGCTGGTCAGCCTGGATACGGAAACCACAAGCACAGATCCTCTTGAGGCCGAACTCGTGGGAATATCTTTCAGCCTCGAGGATAACCGGGCCTGCTACCTGCCTTTGACCCACCACTATCTCGGAGCGCCCGCGCAACTGGAGGTCTCGGAGGCCTTGAGTGTCCTGGGGCCTGTTCTCGAGGATGAGAAAATCAAAAAGATCGGGCAAAACATCAAATATGACGTCCTGGTCTTGAGGACTCACGGTGTCGTGCTTAAGGGCATCTATTTCGATACCATGATTGCGTCTTACGTGATCAACCCCGGCTTGAGACAGCACAATCTGGACTATCTGGCCCAGCACTACCTCAATCATAAAATGATTACCTATCGCGAAGTCCTTGGGAAAGGACGCTCCAATTTTTCCGAAATCGATGTGGACAGCGCCATGAAATATTCCTGTGAGGATGCGGATGTGACCCTTCAACTCATGCACATCCTTGAAGAACAGCTCAGGAAGGACATGAATGAGGACCTTTTTCACGACCTTGAAATGAAACTCATCCCTGTTCTCATCGACATGGAATACAGCGGGATCAGGATCGACACAGCCTTTTTCAAGGAGATGTCTCGCCGTTTTTCCGGTCAGCTCAGAGACATTGAACAAGAGATCTATGAAGAGGCCGGAATGGAGTTCAATATCAATTCCCCGCAACAGTTGGGCTATGTGCTTTTTGAAAAACTCCAACTTCCAGTTCAGAAAAAGACAACAAAGACCAAGAACTATTCAACGGATGTGAAGGTCCTTACAAAACTGTCTGCCCTGCCTTACAAAATTCCTAAGCTTTTGCTGCGTTACCGGACCCTTTCCAAGTTGAAATCCACCTACCTCGACGCCCTGGTCAAGCGTGTGGATTCTTCCACGGAAAGGATCCATACATCCTATAATCAGACGGTAGCGGCCACGGGCCGTTTGAGCAGCAGCAAACCAAATCTTCAGAATATCCCCATCAGGGGTGAGGAGGGCAGGGAAATTCGAAAGGGTTTTGTGCCCGAGGAGGGTCATGTTCTCCTTTCCTCGGACTATAGTCAGGTGGAACTAAGGATTTTTGCCCATTATTCCGGAGATCCGGCCTTCATGGAAGCCTTCAGGGGGGACGAGGACATCCACACACGCACCGCATCGGAGATCATGGCTGTCGGCAAAGAAGCGGTTACGGCAGATATGAGGCGAATCGCCAAGGCCATTAATTTCGGTATCATATACGGTATGGGATCAAGAAAATTGGGTGAAGAGTTGGGGATCGATCATAAAACGGCCAAAGAGTATATCGATGCCTATTATGACAGGTACAAGGGGGTGGCCGAATACAGGGAGAGGATGATCGCGTCGGCCAGGAAAACAGGTTATGTGGCTACCCTTTTTAATCGGCGGAGATATTTGCCCGACATTGATCACAAGAATCGCATCATCCGTTCGGAGGCCGAACGGATGGCCGTCAACACCCCTATTCAGGGAACGGCGGCGGATCTCATCAAAATGGCTATGATCCGGATTCATGATAGGCTTAGGAGGGAAGCTTTAGGGACCAAAATGCTTCTTCAGGTCCATGATGAACTTGTTTTTGAAGTCCCGGAGAACGAGATCCAAAGTGTTCGGTCACTTGTCAAGGAGGAAATGGAAGAGGTCTATCGGCTTGATATACCCCTCAAGGCGGATATTAAGATCGGCAAGAACTGGAATGAAGCGCATTGAAGAGATTTTTTTTACAGAAAGGAAAGATCCGATGCCCTACAAAAGGTCATCGACCGGATCGAACCGGAAAAGATTCAGCTAAATACCGTGGTTCGTCCTCCGGTCGACTCACGGGCATTATCACTTGACAGACAAGGGTTGGAAGAGATAAAGACTTTCTTGGGAGCAAAAGCCGAGGTTGTTGCCGATATTCCTCTCAGGCAGAGACAGCAGTTCTATGATTCTATGATAAAAGCGGTGCTGGAGACGGCGAAGAGGAGACCCTTCAGAGAACTGGATGTGGCAAGGGTCCTGGACATCCCTTCAGAAAAAGCAGGCCGGATTATAAAGGGCCTGATGATCAAAGGAGCATTACGCCGGGACAAACACAGGGGGGAAGTCTCTTTTATCGGGGACGGGTCGGCTCCCTGAGGGAAGCCTTTTTCGGGCGACATGCTTGTTCCCTAGCCTTGCATAGAAAAACGTGCATCATGGGGTCTTCTACCAAGGGATCGTTTTGATCAGCAAATGGTATCGCTATACTTGAGGTAGAGAATAAAAGGTTATGAGCAAAAAGGGGAATCAGAAAAGCGAAGATAGATGTTACGCGGGTATTGATGCGGGTTCCGTCAGTCTGAATTGTGTGGTCATCAACCAGGATCGGAAAATTCTTTTTGAAGCCCCCTACAGGAGACACTTGGGAAAGGTCGAGGAAGAAGTTCAAACGCTCCTCCGCGGGTTATATCAACAATTCGGAACGGATCGATTGAAGGCGGTGGTCTTTACCGGAAATCACGGACGAAAAATCTGTGATAAACTGGGTAGCGTTTACGAATTCGAGACGATCACTCAGGTCCTGGGGTCCCTGCATATCAAACCCGACGCGAGGACGATTATCAGCATGGGCGGGCAGGATACGGCCCTTTTTCAGATCAATCATGGTGACTCCTGGGAACTCGATTACTTCAATACCAACGGTCCCTGCGCTTCCGGAACGGGGTCTTTTATCGATCAGCAGGCGCAGCGACTGGCGACATCTCTTTATGACAAGGAGGTCCGGATTTCACAGGATCAGATCGACCAGGTTCTGACCGATTTTATAAAACTGGGTCTTCAAAGTGAGAAACCGGCCAATGTGGCCTGCCGGTGCACGGTTTTTACGAAATCCGACATGATCCACCTTCAAAACAAGGGAGAGAGACTGGAGGATATCATCTACGGCCTCCATGTCGGGAATGCTCGGAACTATATGAGCACCATCGTTTCCAATCGGGTCCTGGAGGATCCGATACTTTTTATCGGGGGTCTATCCATAAACCAACTTCAGGTGCGCGCCTTCAGATCCTATTTTCCGAACCTGATCGTTCCGGAGTTGAACACATCCGCGGGCGCTCTGGGAGTGGCGTTGTATGCTCTTGATGCCGGATTGGAGAATTCTCTGGATCCGGAACGGGTTTCGCTGGCCGTTGGGGAAGATCTGGAGACTTTGCCCCTCGCTCCGAAACTGAAACTCAAGGCGACGGATTTTCCCGAGGTCAACGAGATCGAGAAACGATTTCTGGCTCGCAAGACGCCCGTGTATCTCGGAATCGATATCGGTTCCACAACCTCGAAATATGCCTTGATCAACCAGGACCGAGAAATTATTCATAAGCGCTATGTGCACACCCAGGGAAAACCGATCGAAGTCATCCAGGGGCTTCTGAAGACCTTAAGGGACGATATCGGAGAGAAGATCGACATCAGAGGCACGGCAACCACCGGTTCCGGGAGAAACGTGGTAGGTGATTTTCTCAATGCCGAGTTGATTCTTGATGAGATTACGGCCCACGCCCGGGGTGCGGTCGAGATTGATCCTGCCATAGACACGATCTTTGAAATCGGTGGGCAGGATTCCAAATATATTTTTATCGCCAATACCTATCCCCTTGATTTTGACATGAACAAGGTGTGTGCGGCGGGTACGGGAAGCTTCCTTCACGAACTCGCCAACAAATACGGCATCAATATCGTGGATGAATTCCAGGAGATCGCCCTGTCTTCGGATCACCCCATCAGACTGGCCGAGAGATGCACCGTGTTCATGGAATCCGACCTTGTCTCCTACCACCAGAAGGGCGTGCCCGAGAATGACCTTATTGCGGGACTCTGCTATGCGATTGTTTACAACTATTTGAACCGTGTGGTGGGAAAGCGAAAAATCGGTCGCAGGGTCATGTTTCTGGGGGGGCCTTCTCTTAATAAGGGCGTGGTGGCCGCCTTTGAAGATGTCCTGGGTCGCGGGCTGGTGGTCCCAAAGCATCGTGAAGTGCTCGGGGCGTTCGGGGCTGCGATCAGTGTCCAGGAAAAGATGGTCGCGGAGCCTGATGCCGGGCGCACTTTCCGGGGACTCGATAGCGCCATTAAGGATCGCATGAGTTACACGGAGAAGGTGTGCCGGGCGGATCCAAACTGCCACAATCAGTGTAAGCTCAAAATCTATGACTTTGACGGACGCAAAAGTGTCTGGGGGGGCGAGTGCGGTCGTTACGAACTGATCCGGGGCAAGGGGCCAAAACAAGAGAATTTATTCAAGCTGAGGGAGTCGCTGTGGCATAATTACATGCTGGGACTTTACGAAGAAATAAAGGAAGAGCCCCTCATGGAGGTGGATGGGCGGCCGACCGTAGGGATGCAGAGGGCCCTCTACTTTTTTCAGACAGGAGTTCTGTGGGCGCATTTCTTCGATCGGCTTGGATTCAGACTTGTTATGACACCGCCTACCAACATGCATATCTCCAGCGCGGGCATTGAGGCTATGACCGCTGAAACCTGCTACCCGGTGAAGGTGTCTCACGGGCACGTCAAAGAACTCGTCGGGAGAACACGCTTCCTTTTTCTCCCCACTATAATCGATATGCCCACGCCGGAGGCATCGGAAAAGGGTTATTTTTGTCCTTTTGTACAGTCCAACTCCTATATGGTTCGTGTGGCCCTGGATTTGGACAGACAGAATGTTTTGAATCCGATCCTTCACATGAAACAAGACAACGGCACGTTAGCCCTTGAATTGAGTCGGCATCTGACCCCAAAACTGGGGAAATCACGGGGGGAAATCAGAAGGGCTTTGGATTACGCCCTGGAAAGACAAATGAGCTTTGAGGGGGACCTTCACCGAAGGGGCAAGGAAATCCTGGATGCTCACGATCCTGAAGAGCCCATGGTCATCGTCACCGGGCGGCCCTACAACCTCTACGACGAAAAACTGAACCTAAGACTGGGACAGAACTTGAGCAAAATAGGGATGAGTGCCATGCCCATGGATTTCGTGGATGTGTCTCATGTGGACCTCTCCGATTTTCCATCCATGTACTGGGGACTTGGGGCACAGATTCTGAGAGCCGCCAAAATGGTTGAGAGCCGTCCTAACTATTTCGGCCTGCATCTCACCAATTTCAGTTGCGGTGCCGATTCCTTTATCGAGCATTTCTACAAACATATCATGGGTGACAAACCCTACCTGATTCTTGAACTGGATGAGCACAGCGCCGTTGCAGGGGCGATGACGCGGCTTGAGGCCTATAGAAACGTGATCGAAAATACCATGCAGAAGATGAAATCAGAGATCTATGAGCGACTGAAAATGTCGAATTGAGGAAGTCATGGAAGCAGAGAACAGAGCAACGTTCCAATCCCTTTCCGAAAATGTAGGAGCTTTTGTTTTAAAGGGGAAAACCTTTCTGATACCTGAAATGAATCGAATCGGATCGCACCTCCTTGCAGGTGTCTTCAGGGGCTTCGGTATCAATGCCCTTGTGATGGAGACCTATGGGGGGCTCGCCCTGGGGAAAGAATTTACCTCCGGTAAGGAGTGCTTCCCATGCCAGGTCACGACCGGTGATATCCTGCTTTTCATGGAAAATGAAAAGCAGAGACTGGGAGAAGACTTTAATCCCGAGAACTACATCTATTTTATGCCCGAGGCCGGTGGACCTTGTCGTTTCGGTATGTACAACAAGTATCAACGGATCGTCTTGGATTCCGTTCCCGAGTTGCACAGACTCAAAATTGGATCTCTCACGACGGATAATTCCTATGCCCTGGACGGCATGATCGAAAAGGGCAGGACGACCTCTTTTCGGAAGGCCGCCTTTTTTTCGGTAGTCGTGGCCGATGTGCTGGACAGGCTTCTCTGGAAGCTTCGGCCCTATGAAAAAGAAGCCGGCAGCGCGGACGCCTTTATTGAAAAGGCCATGGAGAGTTTGACGGATGCCTTCGAAAAAAACTGCGCAAAGAAGAGTTTTGCCACCATACTTAGTAGATTGGATGATGTCATCCTCGAGGGGAAGTCCCTGGTTGATCCGACTATCCCTCAAAAGCCTCTGATCGGTGTGGTCGGGGAAATCTACCTTCGAACCCATGTCCACGCGAATCAGGACGTGATTCGAAAGTTGGAGGAACACGGGGCGGAGGTGGTTAATGCCTCTATTGCGGAGTGGGTAAATTATACGACTTACGACAAGCTGAGGGACGCCAAGATCGGGTTTCACATGAATTTGAAGCAGTTCCGATTTGGTATGGTCAGACGGTATCTTGGGGAAATAGTCAACTACGGCCTTACCCTCGGCTATCAGCAAAAAAAACAGGATCAGGTCTATAACCGCATCAAAGCGTTCATCGATATAGCGGAAGATCATCGGGTGGGGCATTTGGAAGATATCCTGATCGAGGATGATCTCTATGCCTTTGATGTGGGAACGGAGGCTTGCCTGAGTATCGCAGGTGTTATACAATACATGCGTGATGGTTATAACGGCGTTGTCAACGTCTACCCTTTTACCTGTATGCCCAGCACGGTTACATCTTCTGTCGTTAAACCCGTTATGAACCGTATGAAGGTTCCCTACCTTGACACACCCTATGACGGAACAACCCAACCCGGCAGGGCGGCCGCCATAAGAACCTTCATGTATCAGGCGAAACAACACTTTCAACGAAACGGAAGAAAAGAGAAGAGACACTAATGGCTACAAAGATGCTCATCAACGCAGTCGAACCGGAAGAGTACCGGATTGCCTTTATAAAGGACGGCTTGCTGGACGGCTATCAAATTGAAACCTCCACGGCGGAACAGAAGCGAGGCAACATCTACAAAGGTGTTGTGGAACATATAGAGCCCAGGCTGCAGGCCTGTTTCGTCAATTTTGGAGTTGAAAAAAACGGTTTTATGCCAGCCGATGAAATCCATCCGGAATATTATCAACTGAAGGAGCCGTTCAAGGAAGACCAGCCCGTCCCTCCCATTGAAAAGGTCCTGCGAAAAGATCAGGAAGTCCTGGTCCAGATCACCAAAGAGATGCCGGGCCACAAGGGTGCCCACTTGACCACTTACCTGTCCCTGGCCGGACGTTATCTCGTCCTGACCCCGGGGCGCACGGTCAACGGGGTGTCCCGGAAAATCGAGGATGAAGGAGAACGGCAGCGACTGAAATCCATTATGGAAAGTATGAAACTGCCGGAAGAAATTGGGTTTATCGTAAGAACCATGGCGGCGGGTCAGAGTAAGCGAGAGATTTCAAAAGATTTGAACCGCCTCCTGAGAATCTGGAAGAACATGAAAGGCAGGGTACAAACGGCAGCGTCCCTTTCCCTGATCTACAAAGAACAGGATTTGTACCTTCGAACCCTTCGAGATTATTATACCAGCGACGTTTCCGAAATCCTGGTGGACGACAAAGAAACCTTTAACAAGATCAAAGAATACATGCGAATTGTTTCCCCCCGGGACCAGAGGAAAGTGAAATATTACAAAAACAAGGTCCCCATTTTCAATAAATACGATATCGAAAAGCAGATCGAAAATATCTATGGCAGCAAGGTTCCTCTCAAATCCGGAGGGTCCATCGTTATCGATACCACAGAGGCTCTTATTTCAATTGACGTGAACTCAGGCCGGGGCATGGCGGGAAAAGACGTCGAGAGCATGATTTACAAGACGAACCTGGAAGCGGCCAGAGAGATCGCCAGACAGCTTCGATTGAGGGATATGGGAGGGTTGGTGGTCATCGACTTTATCGATATGAGGGATAGGAAACACATCCGTGAAGTGGAAAAGGTCCTGCGAGACGAACTGAAAAAAGACCGCGCCAAGACGGATACGGCCCACATCTCGAAATTCGGGCTCATGGAACTCTCAAGACAGAGGCTCAGACCTTCCATTGAGTCCAGAAGCTATCAAATCTGCGACTTTTGTCACGGCAGAGGGGTTGTTATTTCCGTAGAATCCGCCGCGGTTTCTTTCCTTCGAAGAATGTGGATGCAGGCATCCAAAGGGGACGTTGTTCAGGTGAATGGAACCCTCCCCATGGAGGTGGTCGATTACCTCCAGAATAGAAAACGAAAAGATTTGACTGAACTCGAAAGGCGTTACGGCGTGACGGTTATCCTGAAGGGAGATCCGGCCATCTCCCCGGGGGACGGGAAACTCGAATTTGTGGAAGAACATGAACCTTAGGCCAGGTTCCAATACAATATGGGAATAAAAACCTGAGTTTTGCGGGAGTCAGAGACAGTTGGCTATGGCGGTATAAAATGATCAGGAATATTGGAATATCGGGACAATGACAGACAGCCGTGGGGTGCTTAAAATGGTGGTCATGGCATGCTGCCTTAGCCGTTAGGCGTGTTTTTCCATCACTCCATCACTCACTCCATCATTCCATTACTCCAACACTCCGGGACTCTTGAAATTCAAATAATATAAAACCCCTTAGGGGTTAGCCCAAAGCCGGGCCCTCTGGACCCGGATTCTTTACTTTATGTCCTGATTTGTTGTTGTTTTGCGGCAAACGCACTCGTAATGCGATCCATCATGATGGCCAGAAACACGATGCAGAGGCCCGCCTCAAAACCCCGTCCAATTTCAATCCGATTGATAGAGAGCAGGACTTCCAGACCCAGACCCCGGGCCCCGATCATTGAGGCAATGACCACCATGGCCAAGGCCATCATGGTGGTCTGATTGATGCCCACCATGATGCTAGGGAAGGCAAGGGGCAGTTGGACATTGAAAAGGACCTGCCGACCGTTGGAACCGAAGGCCTCTGCGGCCTCGACCACGCTTTCCGGAACGCCCCTGATGCCTACATTGGTGAGTCTGATGACAGGAGGCACGGCATAGATGACCGTTGCAAAGACGGCCGGGACCTTGCCCAGGCCGAAGAGCATCAGGGCCGGGATGAGGTAGACGAAGCTGGGCATGGTCTGCATGGCATCCAAGGCGGGTTTCAGGATGGATTGGAGTATATTGTTTCTGGCCATGATGATACCCGCGGGGATGCCGATCAGGAGAGAAATGATCACAGAGGCGATCACGACGGCCAGGGTCATCATGGACAGGGCCCAGTAACCAAAGCTTCCGATAATCATCATGAATGCGGCCATGAGGACACCGTAGTACCAGCGGCCCATGTTTCGCCACGCCGCAACGGCCACGACGACCACCACAAGGGGCCAGGGCAGCCACAGGAGAAAGCGCTCGATGTATAGGAGCACCTGAAGGATCATCTGACCGAGGAGATCAAAGAAGGGGCCCCAGTGGGCCAGGACCCAGTCCATGGTGGCATCCACCCCTTCGGCCAGGGGGATTTGAAATGTTTCTGGAAATTCAGTCATTTTCTTCCGTCTCCGTTCCATTTTCCTGGATCATGCTGTCCAGGATAGTCTCATTGCGAATAATGCCCAGGAGCTTACCTTCCTCGTCGAGCACGGGGATGGGATAGGGACTGGACGTTGCCAGGGGAAAGAGTTCTTCGATGATCGTGTCCGGAGAACAGGTGGGAAGATCTTTGACCAGGTGTTGCGCTGCAGCCGAGTCTTTCAGTGAGGTGACGCCCTCTTTTTCCAGTTTCCTGATGCGATCCAGGCTCAAGAGGCCCTTGAACTCCCGTTTTTTGGTGATCACGAAGGCATAGAGCTGTCTGTCGTGGCCAAGCAGGGTCCTGGCCACCTTGGGGCCCTGCCATTCATAGAGAAGTCCCCGGGGTTCTTCCATGATGCGGCCTGCGCTCAGGACCTTGGCAGGGGAGGCGTCCTGAACGAAATCCCGGACATATTCGTCGGCGGGGGAGGCAATAATATCCTCAGGGCTGCCGATTTGAATAATTTTCCCGTCCCGCATGATGGCAATCCGGTCCGCCACCTTAAGGGCCTCCTGGAGGTCGTGGGTCACGAAGATCATGGTCTTGCGGACCTGCTCCTGCAGTTCCAGGAGTTCGTCCTGCATTTCTCGCCGGATCAGGGGGTCCAGACCGCTGAAGGGTTCATCCAGGAGAAGAATTTCCGGATCCCGGGCCAAGGCCCTGGCCATGCCGACCCGTTGTTGCATCCCGCCGCTCAGCGAGGAGGGCAGGTAGTTCTCCCAGCCTTTGAGGCCCACCGTGTCAATGGCCTCCTGGGCGAGGGCGTAACGTTTATTCTTGCCCATGCCCTTCACCTTCAGTCCGTAAGCCACGTTGTCGATCACGGGATAGTGGGGTAGGAGTCCGAAGTGCTGAAAGACCATGCCCGTGACATTCCGCCGGAGATCGAGGAGTTGGTCTTTGTCATATCGGGCGATGTCTTTGCCCTTGATGGCGATTTTCCCAGCAGTGGGGTCTATGAGCCGGATAAGACAACGAATGAGGGTGGACTTACCGCTGCCGGAAAGACCCATGAGGACAAAAAACTCTCCGCGTTTGACCGAAAATGAGATATCCCTGAGTCCTACGACACATCCTGTTTCTTTCAGAATGGTGTCCTTTGGCAAAAGCCGTTTTTCAGATTTTATGAGATCTTTGGCCCTGTGGCCAAAGATCTTCCATAGATTAGATACTTCCAGAACAATTTCGGCGGTCTCTACCCCCGCCTCGTCGGTGGTTTCCAATTCAGATTACCTCGAAAAAAAATAAAAGACGCAACGCATACCCGCCCACACTTAATCCGGGGCACCTGAGTCAGCCCGAGAATTGAAGGAAAAAAGGCGCCCTATCCGTCGGCAACCCGGAGTGATGGCGTGTCGGAGTTATGGATAACGCCCCAATACCCCATTGCTCCGGGACGGCAAAATTCCTGTGAATGCGGAATAAAGGTCACAAACGTCTTCATGTTTTCTTTGGTTTCAATGGACACCCTGATTATTAGGCACCCATGGATCAAAATAAAGACACCCGATGACGCTCTTTCGCCGCGTTTGAATCGGCCCTGCGATCAAAGAGCCGCCTTGACCTTTTGGGCCACTTCGGCCGGCACCCACTGAGTCCAGACCGATTCGTAATTCTTCAGAAACCACATCGCGGCATCCTTGGTCTTGGAGCCCTTGTTGTCCAGCAGATAGGCCAGGAATTTGTTGCATATATCCAGATTCGTCTCGTATTTTTTGAGAAACTCATAGACGTCCGGGGCCTTCTGGGGGAGGCTCTTATGGACGATGATGTTGACCTTTACAGAGGGGTACTCGCAGGCATAGTTTTTGTCCCAAATCTTCTTGTCAAAGGCTGGTTCCGCGATAGGGGTGAGGTCGTATTTCCCCATGATCGGCGTGGGCGCCCAGTAATATCCGAACCAGGGCTTTCCCTTCTTGCAGGCCGCGGCGATGGCACCGGCCATGGCTGCGTCCGATCCAGGAGGAAACACATTGTAGTACTTGTCCAGTCCGTAGGCCTTGAACTTTTTTTCATTGATCTTTTCGCACTCCCAGCCGGGAATGCAACTGAAAAAACGGCCCTTCGTGCGATCTTCGGGATCCTTGAAAACCTCCCAGTACTTGGGCAGGTCCTCGATGGATTTCAGGTCCGGGGTCATGGGTTTGATCCCCCGCGCGGGATCGCCTTTGATCATGTAGGTGGGGACCAGCCAGCCCTGCCAGCTGTTGGGGAAGTTGCTTCCCAGGTCAATGACCTTTCCCGCGGCCAGGGCCTTGTCAAGGGCCTCCTGCTGGTTTTCCACCCAGCACTCCATGTTGATATCCAAATCGCCCCGCGTCAGTCCGGCAAAGAGGGGAATGGTGTTTCCGGGCAGGTATTCCACCTTGTAGCCATAGCCGTTTTCAAGGATGAAGCCGGCGATGCGGTTGTGGACCTGGACGCTGTCCCAACTGACATCCGCAAATTTGAGGACCTTTTTTGAAGCGGCAAGGCCGGGTGTTAAGGAACAAAGTGTCATACCAACAAGGATCGCCAAAAACACACAGAAAACCTTCAATCTTTTGTCCATAGATTCCTCCTGAATTTTATAGGATAAAGTGAAAAACGGATGGTCATTTAGTTGAACGTTAGAACCTTACCCAACACAAAAGTAACGGTTCAGCCTTTTAAAAATGCAGATATGAAAGAAAAAGAGCCCGGAAGCCGGGCTCCTTCGCCGGGAGATTGATTTTTCAAAAGGCTAAACTCATCAAAATTATATAATTATACACGACCGGGTGGCATATGTCAATTGAGAAGGACTCAGATGAAAGAATTTCAGTAGAAACATAATGAGCTGAAAGAGGGCAGGAGGCTCGATTCCTAAATAAAGACATATCATTGGGTTGGATCGAAAAAAAATATTTCGGATTTCGGTCAGGACAAAATCTTATGAGGAAGAGCGCCGTTTGTCCGGCGAATCATGGGGATTTATGCAGGAGAGAGTGAAAGATCACGCATGCGACCCTTTGTGTTGATATGGCGCGTTCCTATTGGTATATAGATGAATTCCGTTTCGGATGAACGGCGAACCCTTTTTCTGAGGAAAAAAATCATGAAGACCATGATGCTTAACCGCACCGACGATTATTATTCCAGAGCAGGGGATTCACTCGGCTGGGAGTTGACCGTTTGTAATGCCCTCTACCCAGAGGACAGCCCCTGCCGGAAGATTCTCGAAAGGGACGATACATATGGAAACCTTCTTTATGATTATCTGGGCCGTTTTATTCCTATGGGAAGAATTGTGAGGATCATAGAAATAGGTGGCGGTTATGGATATCTGATGAAGGATTTTTTGAAAAAAAGTCCTCGGATGAAAGTCACCATGCTGGATATCGCCCCTCACCTCTCGGCGAAGCAGCGCATCAGTCTAAAGGGCTGGTCCATGGATTATATCCTGGAAGACTTTATGATGACGGAAATCTCGTGTCTTGGGGGCATGGACATGGCGGTCCTCAATGAGAATCTCGGGGATTTTCCTACGGCAGTGGGTATTCCGGCGGAAATTTTCGAGGTCGAGATCGACAACCTTGAGGGTCCTCTAAAGAAAGTGCTTCACCTTTTTGAAAAATACGATTTTGATCAACCCGAAACACGAGCTTTTAATATGAATGTCGGGGCGATTGAAGCTGTTGAAAAGCTTTGCCTTGCCGGCATACCCTATATCTTCCTGAGTGAGCACAGTTGCGAGGCGAGTATACCGGAGGATCTTCAGGGCCTGATTTACATTGAATCGACCGGGTGCCCTGAAAAAATATCCCTCAAGGGGCATAATGAGTATACAATTAAATTTTCTTACCTCGAAAGGGTTGCTCAAACCTTTCACTATCGGATGGTCAGGGGACCTTTTGCGGACTTCCTCGAACCCAGGTTTGATGATAGACTCAGGCATATGCTGGCTCTGAGGTCTGTTCAGGACGGATCCATTGAAACTATCCGTCAATTTTTGGAGGATCTTTACAAATACGAGTATCTTATTCTCTTAAAGGAAGATGAATGAGGGTCGAGTAAGAAATCGATGTTCAATAATATTATATACTTCCTTGTGGTCCTTATGGTTTTCAGCATCAGCTATACAGGGGACACACCGGAAGATCCACTGAGTTACAGCTTGGGCATGATTCTTATAACCTGGCTCGCCTTTGCCTTTTACTGCCGCTGGGGATTTAGAAGGCTCTTGAAGCAATCTCTCGAAGAGTCAGAGACGGAATCCCGGTTCGCGGGTGATTATCAGGGCTTGGTCATGCGCCTTTCCATCTTGGCCATCTTTCTCTTTGCCCTGGACGTTTATCTGTTTCACTTGAAATTCTGGCTCCAGTCGATCCCCGGTTTCAAGTATTTCATCGTGCTACAGGGCCTCATAGCCGTTGGCCTTTTCGTTTTGTACCAGTGTACCATCTGGTATTTTTCCTACCCCGCATACCGGGAGGCCTTTGGGACGGGCGTGCGCCGAAGTCCCTTTATCCTCTCGAACATCAAACTGAATATCCCGGTCCTTTTTCCATGGTTCATCCTGACCCTCGCCTATGATCTCCTGACATTAAGCCCCTGGACCTGGCCGGGGTCTATTCTGGCGAAGCCGGTCGGCCAGATTCTTTTCTTTGCGATTTTTTTAGTCGTTCTCATGATTTTCATGCCGTCATTTGTTCAATACTGGTGGGGCTGTCGGCCTCTCGAGCCGTCGGACAAGGTGAATGCAATAAAAGCCTTTCTTTATGAAAAAAGATTCAGATACCGAAGCCTTGTAGATTGGCCGATCTTTGAAGGACGCATGTTGACTGCGGGCATCATGGGGATCGTCCCCAAATATCGATATCTCCTTATTACCGATTCACTCTTGAAAATCCTCTCCATCGAGGAACTCAAGGCCGTTGTCGCCCATGAAATGGGTCATGCCCGACATAGACATATGCTTTTCTATACGGTATTCTTCCTGGCGTTCATGGTGGTCTCTTTCGGGTTGTTCGATATCTTCGGATTTTTTCTCGCGTCTCTCCCATTTTTTATGAAAGGCTTTGTCGAGGCTGACTCCAACGCGATCACGCTTTATTATCTCACCCTCTCTCTTCCCGTTCTGCTTTCTTTGTTGGTCTACTTCCGGTTCATTATGGGTTTTTTTATGCGCCATTTTGAGCGACAGGCCGATCTGTATTCCGCCGTTCTCATGGAAAGCCCCCTGGAGACCATACGCTCGTTGGAGAAAATCGCCCTACTCAGCGGGAAAATCAGGGAACTTCCGAGTTGGCACCATTTCAGTATCAAACAAAGGGTGGATTGCCTTTGGCGGTTGATGAAAGAGCCGGGAATTGTAAAACGGCATAACCGCTTCCTGTCTTTCTGGCTGACGATTTATCTGGTTGGCATGATCGGATTCGGGTATTCGGCGAACTTCGGTTCGGCAAAGGAGCAATTGACACAACACGTGGCGATTAAACGCCTCAATCAAATGATTGAAAAACAACCACAGAAAGTGGACCTTCTCATCCACCTGGCCATGCTCTATCATGGAATGGCAAAGCACAGAGAGGCCGTCGATGCCTATGAGAGGGCCATGCTGCTGGCCCCGGAACAGGCCGAGGTCGTGAATAATCTCGCCTGGCTTCTTGTCACCTCGTCCGATGAAGGACTCCGGGACAGGGAACGGGGTCTCATGCTGGCTGAACGGGCCGTCGAGATGGAACGCTCGCCCACTTTTCTCGACACCCTTGCGGAGGCCTATTTTGTGAATGGGCGCATTGAGGAAGCGATCATGATCGGAAAAGAGGCCCTCTCCCTTTCCAAGGAAAAGATAGGGTACTATCGGAGGCAATTGGAGAAGTTTATGGGAACTGCGGGAATCAACCCATCCTCATAGGCTGAGATCTTATCTTTTTATTGCCCTATCCAAAGGAAAAGGAGGAGATTTATGCACTTCACTATACTCCTTTCGATTATTTTTCTGGCTTCCTTCATCCTCACTATGGTGGGCTTAGGAGGCGGGCTCGTTTTCAGTCCTCTTTTTGTATTGCTTGGTTTCCCGGTGACCACGGCGGTATCTGCTTCCCTCTTCCTCAACGGTGCTGCCGCCGCTTCTGCCAGTATCAATTACCTTTCCAAGAAAATGGTCGATTTTGAAATCGCTCTTCCTTTACTGGCCTGCAGTACCCTGTCCGCTCCCCTGGGGGCTATGCTTACAAGCCGAATGAATATCCGGTCCTTTACGACCGTCCTGGCCTTGATCATTTTTGTGGCCTCGATATGTATGCTCTTTTCAGGAAAAATAGAGGCGGAAAAAAGAAAGGTAAGCGTTGCAAGAAGAATTTTCGGAGGAGGATGTATCGGGTTTATGGTCGGAATACTGGCTGGCCTCCTAGGTATAGGGGGTGGAGTTTTTATTGTACCCCTGCTGATTTATGTCCTGAAAGTGCCGACTAAAACGGCGGCGGCCACGTCCGTGTTTATGGTGGTTTTTTCCTCTTTCAGCGGTTTCATCGCCCATGTGTCAAGGGGCGATACGGACTGGAAATTCATTCTGACGACAGCGGTTGCATCCATTGCGGCAGGGCAACTGGGATCAAAAATCATGGTGGAAAAATTGCGGGGTGTCACGGTTCGCCGGATATTCGGGGCCGTTTTGCTATTGTTCGCTCTTAAACTCATCCATCGGGCATTTTTGTAAAGGCAATCCCCCGAAGCGCGGGACAGAATGATGCCTTGATGGTAGATCTGGGTCGCATCCTTCGCCTTGACAACGCGAAGACTTTCAAATTATAGTAAAAAATTAGCTGGGACAAAATATTGTTGTCCTAACGAAGGAATGGGCTTTTCTCTGTTGACCTGTCAACCCTTTCATCTCACTACGGCTGCAAAACGAAACAAAAATCATACAATGGTATCCTTTCGATTATACCCTGCTTATTAAATTCGGCGCTGTAACACCGTCTCAATTAAGGAAGCGTTTCCCGGGAGCCCTGAATTCGTCACTCAATTTTACATGACCAAGGGTTACACGATGTTGTGGTTACGATTTCTTCGAACGCGTTATCCGTGAAGTTCATCAGGAAAGTAAATATGCGCTGTACGAGTTTTGATGTAATCATTTCTCGTTGATTCGTGAATGGCCCATTAAAATCAGTTAAGAGAATCTTTGTTAATTGAATGGACAGGAGTTGTTGTTATGGCAAAACTGATCAAAGAAAAGGGCGACAAGGGGAGACTTCACGTGGAGTCCAATCTCATGGGTGAGTCTCTGGTGAGCAAAGAGTTGCTTCACAAGACCGAAGCAAAGGAATACTTCCGCATGCATCCTGAGATCAATGTGATGAAGATCGGGGGGCAGAGTATTATTGATCGGGGCGCAAAAGCGGTGCTCCCCATTATAGATGTGCTTGTCAAAGCGAAAAATAAGCACAAACTTATCCTCATGACCGGCGGGGGTACGAGGGCCAGGCATGTCTACAGCATCGGCATAGAACTGGGTATGCCTACGGGAGTACTTTCAAAGCTCGGTGACAAGGTGTCGTGGCAGAACGCAGAAATGATCAGCGTGCTCCTCGCAAAATACGGCGGCGTAAAGATCGGGCACGGAGACAATTTGGAACAACTGACCATGTTCTGCCAGCTAGGCTATCTTCCCATCACCTATGCCATCCCGCCCTATGGGTTTTTCGAGCATCCGGCGGAATTCGGATCTATCCCTCCACACAGGACCGATTGCGGGGCCTTCCTCCTCGCGGAAAACATCGGTGCACGATCTCTCATTTTTCTTAAGGACGAGAAAGGCCTTTTCGAGTGTGACCCCAAAAAGGTCAAAAAATCGGAAAGAAAAAACCTGGGTTTTTATGATCGAATTTCAGCCAGAGAACTCCTTGAGATTGACTTGGATGATCTCATCATTGAACGACCCATCTTGACCCTCCTCCAAAGGTCAAAATGCCTCAAGGAACTTCAGATCATAGACGCACTTCACCATCCGGACCACATCCTTGCGGCCCTGGATGGCGAGCACGTCGGTACGATTATCTACAAAGAAGAATAGGGGGCGCAACCTGCCGAGGAGAAGGCGAAGCACTGAAAAGGCTACTTGTCTTTATCCTTTTTTTCGATTTCAAGGTATGCGACTTGAGCGCTGGTGGCTTTAGCGATTTGATCGAGTTCCTGTTTACGAATGTGTTTCGTGTAAAGTTTCAAATCACCCCCGCTCACGCCGACGACCTTGAAGCGGGGTTTCCTTTCGCCCTTCTCGACTTTTCGTCTTTCTCGTACAAAAATTTGGGTAGCCATGGTATACTCCTTTCCTCTGATTTGGTGGTTATAGGTCCCTAAAACATAAAAGTTAATTAAGATTCTATATCCTCAAAGGATATATGTCAAGGAAAATGGTTGAAAACAAAAAAAGAGATGCACACGGGCTCCAGGGTAAAAGGGAACGATACATCCAGCCTTCAATTCTTTTTGGGCTCTACGGTAAACCTTCCTATGGGTATGAATTGATTCAGAATATTAAGAAGTACGGTTTTGTGCAGGGGCAGGCACCACCAGGAATGATCTATCGCCACCTGCGCCAATTGGAGGAAGATGGATTGGTCAGATCCGAATGGGAGACAGAGGGGGTAGGCCCTGCAAAGAGAATGTACCATATTACGAACGAAGGACAAGAGGCTCTGAGGTTGTGGATTGAATTTATGGAAACACAGGCCGATAATCTCCGTAACTTCATTTCCGCATACCGCCAAATGGATGAGACCCCTGCTGAAGTGTAGACTCAGCCCCCATAAGAGGTCATCTTTTCATGATTCGTTTTTTTATGGCGTTTTTCCCCGGGGATTCCCACACCCCCTTTTCTTTCTCCTTTAAGACCACGACTGGTCCCCCCGCCAAAGCACGGGGGCTTTTGCATCCCGGTCAATAGAAACCACGCGCATGCCTCTGTTTTCGAGTTTTGAGACAGACAAGATATCTTGCGCAGTTGCCGAAACCCCACACTTTCAGAATAATGTCTTTTTTCTTGACAGAACATGCGTTTTGGCTTAATAGTTTTCTCAGATTGTCTGACAAACGAATAATTTGAGGGACTCATGCCTGAAAAAAATTATTTGTTCAGTCCAATCAATAGTCGACGGGCCTTTGAGCAGGTTTCGATGAATATCAAGGATCTCATCTTTCAGGGGGTGCTCAAACCCGGAGACAAACTTCCTTCCGAAACACATCTTGCTTCCCAATTCAATGTAGGTCGTCAAACCATCCGAGAGGCCCTTCGCCTTCTCGAACTCTCCGGATTTATCGTCATTCACAAAGGAGGAGCGGGCGGGCCTATCATCGCTGATACGGTCATCAATAAGATCAGTGATCTTTTCCTGGATGCCTTCAGGATGCGGAACATCACCATGGATGAATTGACAGTGGCGAGATTCGAAATTGAGAAGGTTATCCTGAATTATGTTGTTAAAAACGCAACGCCTTCCGATTTCGAGGCCCTCCGCGAAAATGTGGATATTGCGAAATCAAAGATCGACAACGATCTTCTGGCCACTGAAGAAAACATTCAGTTCCACAGGCTCTTGGCCAAGGCATCAAAAAATCACGTTTTTGTTATCACCCTGGAAGCCATTATGGCCTTGGTTGGGGATTTCCTCAGCCATATCGGTCCGAACGTCGAGACATCAGGGAATGTCGTCCGATATCATGCGGCTATCCTGGAGGCGATCGAAGAAAAAGATCGAGAACTAGCCCTGCAACTACTCGAACAACATATACTGGAAGTTCGTGACAGGCTCAATCGCCTCGTGACATCCGACCCAAATCCATAACCACAAAAAACAATTGGCCCTATCGTTTATCCGGAATTCAAACCTTATGCCTCCGCGATTTGCGCCGCGACTGCGCGATCCTTGACAATGGGAGAGGCATGGCGGGTATTTCTTTGAGGAGAGCAGGTTTTCACCATGTCAGGAAAGAGCCCCGAGGGGGAATCGCACATCCCTGGGGGTGGCCATAAAGCAGGGTCCTTTGCTTTTTAGGAGATGAAACCGGTTCGGCGAAGATCTTTGGAAAGAGATATGAACATTTTCATAAACCTTTTTTCCAAGAACAGGGGGGGGAAGATGAAAAGAAGACATGCTTTTAAAAAATTTGGCACAGGAAAAATGGTCCTTTTGGTCACCGTCATCCTCGCATTCATGGGAGGTGCCGCCTGGGGCGCTGACTGGCCCAAGGATGTGACTGTCATTTCCCCAGCGCCCGGGGCTTCGGTGCATATGGTCCTGGTTGGAGTGGGAGGTGTTGTCCAGAAATACACGCCCATCGAAAACTGGATTGTGCAGCCTCTTGGGGGGCCCAAACTTTGGCTTCCCATGATGAAGGCCGGACAATGCAATTTTGCCAATCATAGCGCTGCGGATATCCTGAACGCCTTTCTGGGGCGTGGTCTCTATGCCAAGATGGGACCCATGCCCGTTCGTACCGTGGGGGCCGGTCATGACTATATGTTCATGTTCTGGACCACCCCGAATTCAGGCATCAAGGCTGTCAGTGACCTAAAAGGCAAAGTGGTCTATATCAAATTCAAGGCCAATCCCATGTTCACCGAAATGGCGGAAAACCAGCTCGCATCAGCGGGATTGACCTTCGATGATCTGAAGTCGGTCCTGGCCTTTTCCAGCATCAAGGAGGCCATGCGGGATCTCATCGAGGGAAGGGTGGACGCTCTGCTCTATCCGGTGGTACCGGGTGCTGTCATGCAAATCAATGAAGCCAAGGGTGAATGCGTCTTTGTCAACCTGACCGAGAAACAGGCTGATTTCGTAAAAGAGCGCATGGAGGGTTACTATATCGACGATATCCCTGCCAATGATCCGCGCTATAGGAACAAGAGCGCCGTCCCCAATGCCGTCTGCTATCAGAATGCCATGTTTACATCGGTCAAGACGGATCCTGACGTCGTCTATGGGGTGGCCAAGGCGATCTATGAGCACAGCGACGAATTTGCGGATACCCATCCTGCCGCAAAATACTGGAGTCTGAAACACCGTCCTGTGGCCCTGGCGGTCCCCTATCATGAAGGTTCCATCCGTTTTTTTAAGGAAAAGGGACTGTGGACTGCGGAGGCCCAGGCTTACCAGGCAAAGACACTCAAGCGACAGGAGGAGGTGCTAAAGGGTCAGTGAGAATTTGACAAAACCCTGATTGATCGAAAATGCTCAGCTCCCCATCGAGATCGGTTCAATCGGGGTAACCTCTTCTTAACCCTTTTCCAATCATCGAAGGGCATGGGCCATCGGCAGGAAGGGCGTTTTATGAAAGAGTATGAGGTAGGTGCGCGCTGGAAGGATCGGAGTTTGCGATATAAGCTGGCCTTTGTTGTCTCGTTCATCTGGACCCTGTATACTCTTGCCTATCTCTGTAATGTGTTTTTCTATATAAACCTGATCATCCCGCCGCTGACCCATCGGGCGATCAGTTCCGGTCTTGTCTGCATCCTGGTCTTTCTCATCTTTCCTCCGGTAAAGAAGCAGAAGACCCGGAGCAGGCTGGCCTGGTATGATGTCCTCCCCATGCTTGCCATTATTGTCGGCTGCGGGTATATCGCCCTGAATGCGAACACCTTGGTCGCCGATGGCAGATTGATATGCTATCGATCGGAGCTATTTTTATCCGTACTGCTTTTTGTATGCGTCATAGAAGCGGCAAGAAGGACCACGGGCTGGATTCTGGTGAGTCTGATCACGCTTTTCTTTTTTTATGCCGTTTACAGTAATTATTTCCCGGGATTTTTGCGCAGCACGGGATTCTCCTACTCTATGGCCCTGGGCTGGATGTACCTCAGCGCGGAAGGTTTCTGGGGGATCATCATCGGTATTGTGTCGACCATAGTGGCCGGGTTTATCGTTTTCGGCGGATTTCTAAGGGCCTCGGGCGCCAGTCAGTTTTTCAGTGATCTCGCCCTCGCCCTGGGCGGATCCATGAGAGGTGGGGCCGCCAAGGCGGCCGTCATGGCAAGCACCTTTTTTGGGACCATTTCCGGTTCCACGGCCGCCAATGTGGCCACGACCGGTCAGATCACGATCCCACTCATGAAGAAGACCGGGTACGAGAAAAACTACGCCGGGGCCGTAGAGGCCACGGCCTCCCTGGGCGGCATGTTCATGCCTCCGGTGATGGGCGCAACGGCCTTTCTCATTGCAGAGTTTCTCCAGGTCTCCTATTGGGAGGTCTGTGTTGCGGCCTTTCTTCCGGCCATGGCCTATTACGGGACGCTTCTTTTTCAGGTGGATCTGGAGGCGGCCAAGATCGGTCTCAAGGGCGTGCCCCGGGAAGACCTGCCGCCCCTCGGGAAGACCCTTGCTCGGGGTTGGATATTCCTGGCACCCTTTGCGGTACTCCTGTTCCTTCTGGGTGTGCTCAGGTATTCCGCCCAGACATCCGTCATGTATACGCTGGCGGCGCTGATCCTCATCAGCTCCTTTAAGAAAGAAAGCAGGCTGACGCCTAAGAAACTGCTCGCCGCTTTCGAGGAATCGGCTCGGGGAATGATGCCCATTATACCTCTCTGTTCTTCCATCGGCATCCTGGTGGGTACGATACAGATGACCGGCATCGGTACGCGATTTACGTCCGAACTCCTCACCCTGAGCGGGGGGCATCTCATGGCGCTTCTTCTCATGACCGGTTTTGCAGCCTTTATTCTTGGGATGGGGATGACGGCCGTGGGGGTCTATATCCTGACGGTGGTCCTGCTTGCGCCGGCCCTGGTCAGGGCAGGTGTGGAACCCATTGCGGCCCATATGTTTCTTTTTTATTTCGGTTGCCTGGCCTTCATCACGCCGCCCGTGGCCGTTGAGGCCTTTATCGCCGCCGGCATTTCCGGGGGCAGCCCCTTCAAAACGGGATTCCGGGCCATGCGATTGGGCTTTGCCGCCTATCTGGTGCCCTGGGCCTTTATTTTCAACCCCGGCATCCTGATGGTCGGCTCCTGGCTGGAAATCATCAAGGCCTTTTTCTTTGTTTCCCTGGGGGCCATGTGTGCGGGGTGTGCCTTTGAAGGCTATCTGCTCGTGCGCCTCAGGTACTGGGAAAGCCTCCTGCTGGCCCTGAGCGGTCTTGCCGTCTTTATCCCCAATCCCATGACGCGGGGGGGTGGTCTGGCCCTTCTGATTCTGTTTGTGTTTGCGCAAGTGATACGTTTAAGGCGTTCGGGGAGTGAGTGATTCTATGATAACGCAGGTGAAATAAACTTAACAAGGAGAGCCAAATGAAAATTGACGTGCACAATCACTATTATCCCGAGAGATTCTTGAAACAACTGGAAAAGGACGGTTCTTCGGCCGGTATTACCGTGGAGACGGACGAGTGGGGACGAGAACTGCTCGTTCAACACGGAAACCGACTGGTCACCATCACGCCGCCTATGAAAGACATCAACGCCCGATTGGAGGATATGGGGAAGGCCGGTTTCGACATCCAGATCCTGACCCTGTCCATTCCCAGTGTGGACATCTTTCCCGCTGAAGTGGGCGAAAATCTTGCCAGGGTGGTCAATGATCAAACGGCTGAAATCTGCCATGATCACCCGGATCATTTTATGGGCTTTGCCACGCTGCCTTTTGTGGATGCCGACCGGACGGTGAGGGAACTGGAACGGTGCGTGGACGAGCTGGGATTCAGGGGCGCCTGCATCGGTTCGAATATCAATGGCATGGAGCTGGACAATGAGCGCCTTTATCCCTTCTATGAGCGCATCTCCGACTTTGACCTGCCGATCCATATCCACCCCAGGGCCCCAAGGGACAAGGAGACTTACAAGGACTATCGTTTGGGTCCGATGATCGGATTTGAAATGGAGCTCTGTATCTGCGTCGCACGCCTTGTCATGGGAGGCGTGCTGGAGAGATATCCTAAACTGAATTTTATCGTCTCCCATCTGGGTGGTGCCATCCCCTACCTGGCGGAGCGTGTGCAGAACTGTTACGAGGCCTATCCCGAATGCCAGAAAAATATTTCGGGTCCTGCCAAAGACTACCTAAAGAAGTTCTATTACGATACGGTCAGCTTTTTTGAGCCCGCCTTGATGTGCGCCCATGCCTTTGTGGGGGCGGATCATATGATCCTGGGATCTGATTATCCCCATGTCATAGGGGATATCCGCGAGGCCGTTACCTCTATCGAGGCCTTGAAGATTCCCGACTCCGAAAAGGAGGAGATCTTTTCGGGAAATATTCTCAAGCTGATGCACAGGACAGCGTGAGGAAATAGGGCGAATGGCAGATGACGGAGGACTGTGGGGGTATAGGAGACCGGAGACAAGTCATGAGCGATTGGTGGGCAGTGGGTTTTCACCATCAATCGAAAATCAGCAGTCGAAACCCCTGGAGTTATTCATTCTCAAACCAGGTATATGGGGGTATCCTATGGAAATTCATGAGCTTTCAACTGATGTTCTCATCGTAGGAGGCGGACTGGCCGGCACAAATGCCGCCATGGGTGCGGCTGAGAGGGGCGCCGGCGTGGTGGTCTCCGATAAGGGAAAGATCGAGCGGAGCGGTGATATTGGTGGCGGTGTGGATCATTTTATGGCCTTCTTGAATGAAGGTGCGGCATGGGATACACAGGAGGCCTTTCTTGGCTATGTGGAAAAGGTGGGGCGGGGTACCGGCCATCCGAAGATCATTGAATCGGTATACTGCGCCGAGCTAAACGACGCCATCGAGCGCATGGCGCGGATCGGGAATCCCCTGACCCGGACGGACGGGACCTTCTATCGAACACGTTCCATGGGCCAGCCCGGGACCTACTGGATCAATTTCAATGGGAAAAGGCTCAAACCCTGCCTGGGGAAGGCGGTCAGAAAACTGGGATGCACGGTCCTGGACAAGGTCATGATGGTCGATCTCCTGACTCGTGACGGAGCGGTCGTGGGCGGTATCGGTTTTCACATCCGCACGGGTGACTTTTATGTGATCCAGGCCAAGGCGACGGTCATCTCTACGGGGAATACCAACAGACTCTACGAGAACCCCCGGATCAATCCCTTCAACACCTGGCTTTGCCCCTTTGATACGGGGGACGGACAGGTGATGGCCTTCAAGGCAGGTGCGGCCCTTTCAAATATGGAGTACATGCGCATGACCCTTTTGCCCAAGGGCTTTGCTGCACCGGGTTTCAACGCCCTCGTGGGGATGGGGGGACGATTCCTGAACGGCCCGGGTGAATATTTTATGGAAAAGAAACACCCCATGGGCAACAAGGCCCCACGATACGACGTAGTCTTCCACACCCTGGAGGAGATCCGGAACGGCCGGGGTCCCATATATATCGATTGCCGCCATGTTCAGGAGGAAGATCTGGCCCATCTCAAGACAACCCTGGGGTATGACAAGGACACCCTCCCGGATTATTTTGAACAGCGGGGAGAGGATCTGAAAAAGAAACCTGTTGAGATTACGGTATCCGAGGGCATGCAGGCGGGGCCCACGGAATTTACGGGAAGCGGGATCAAGATCGACACGGAATCGGCGGCCACCGTACCGGGCCTTTTTGCCTGCGGGGATGCGAGCGACCATAACCGTTGTGTGCACGGGGCCGTCACCGGCGGTTACAAGGCTGGAAAATCGGCCGCCGCTTATGCCCTGGATCTCAAAACAGGGGACAAGGCTTCCCATGCGGTGACCCGTGAGCAAATCGATCGGTTCATGGCACCCCTGAACCGTACGGCGGGATACCCTTATCGGCAGATCGAGGACGCTGTTCGTAAGATCATGGCGGAGCACGTGGGGGTCATGCGCACGGAAAACGGTATCAAGTCGGGGCTCAGGAAATTGGCGCGACTGGAACAGTATTTGGAGGACATGAAGGCCGACGATCTCCATGAACTGATGCGGACCCACGAAACCCGTTCCCTGATGCTTGTCGGCAAAATGATGGGAAACGCGGCCCTGTTCCGTACGGAGAGTCGAAACAAGCCCTATCACCATCGCCTGGATTTTCCGGATACGAATGATGCCGACTGGTGTGGTTTGGTGGTGCTCGAGAAAAAGGGAGCGGAGATCGGTTGTTCCTTTGATCCGATCACTTACGGGCCACGGTGACCCCTGGATGACCGTCGATACAAGATCATATTATTTAGCGGGGCTTCGGAATCTTGAATGAACCTTCCTGATCGAATCCCTGCGTAAAGGAGGTATGTGATGCCACCTGTCATCGATTATGAAAAATGCACCGGCTGCGGCACGTGTGATGCCCTATGCCCCGCCGATGCCATCTATATGAAGGGGTCGGAAAAACCCCTGACGCCCTACCTGAAGTATCCCGAGGAGTGCTGGCACTGCGGATCCTGCCGGCAGGACTGTCCGGAGGAGGCCATCACCATCGTTTTCCCACCCGATATGTTGAGTATATGAAATCAACGGTTTTGGTAAAAGCCGGAAACGGACTTTTTGTCTATGCATCCGATAGGGCAACGAGCCTCGTTATGGTTATCTTACAGTTCAAAATCTACTGAAACGGATAAATATTGACAAAAAATAACAGGATCGATAGATTGCTTTTTTGGTTGCAAGATCCTTTATCAGGATGAGACCTCCAGCTTTCATGATGCGGTGAAGGGCGGGTGAAAACCCTATTGTCATATTTTTAATGCAACGTTTTTTCGTTTTTGAAAAGAGGTTTCCATGACCTCCACACCCATGCGTCGATTTTTCTATATGGTAGTACTGATTTCGTTGAACCATATTATCCATGAAGTTCACTAGGAAAGTAAACGCAGGCGAGGACAGGGCCGGGATCCGGTTATGATCGAAAAGAAATTCGTCAGCACAAAAGAGATGGCCGCTTTTCTGGGTGTGAATGAAAAGATGGTTTATACCCTTGTTTCCGAAAAAGGACTTCCGGCCACAAAGATAACGGGCAAATGGATGTTTCCCATCAAACTGGTTGAACAGTGGATGGAAAATCGTATTATCAATCATCCGGGTTCCGTTCAGCATCCTTCTTCAAACGGAATGATCGTTTTTGTAGGGAGTCACGATATTCTTCTGGAAAAGACCCTGGGTCTGTTTAACCACCGATATTCCGGTCGCCTGGCCGTGTTTGGAAACGTGGGAAGCCAGGGGGGGCTGGATGCCCTGGATCGGGGGCTTTGCCATATCGCTGCCAGCCACCTGCTCCAACAGGACGAAGAAGAGTATAACTTCGATTTTGTCTCTGAGACGATTCAGGGAGAACCTCCGGCCGTGGTCAATTTCTGTCGAAGGGAACAGGGGCTGCTCCTTGCCAGGGGCAATCCTGCAGGCATCAAAGGCATAGTCGATCTCGGCCGGCCGGGAATAAAGGTTGTTAACCGTCCTCCCGGTACGGGGACGCGCCTGCTCTTTGATCTCGAGCTGGATAAGGCGGGGATCAACGGGCCCGGCATCCAAGGGTATGACCGGGAGTATCGCAGCCATCTGGATGTCGGCATCAAGGTCCTGACCGGGCAGGCCGATACGGGACCCGCCATCAGGAGCGTGGCCAATCTCCTGGACCTGGATTTCATTCCGATCCGGTGGGAGCGTTTCGACCTTCTGGTCCCAAAGAATCGTTTTTTTGATAAAGGGGTCCAGCTTTTTCTTGGATTTCTCCAAGAGCCCTCCTTCCGGGAACTGGCAGAGGAATTCGCAGGCTATGATCTGAGTCTGTGCGGGAGAATCTTGTATCCCCGTGATTAACATGGTGCCCGATTCTAAAATTTTTCGAATTCAACCAAGGTAAAATCGATATAAAACGAGCAGGTTGCCTAAATGAATATTCAACTGAGTCCCATTGGAACCATACAATCCCCCTTTAAAAAACCCGAGGGAATGCCCATTCAACCCACCGGCGCGAAGGATATTCGCGGACAGGTGATTATCGAGAGGGCCTTTGTCGAAGGTCTTTCCGATTTGGACGGTTTTTCACATATCATCCTGCTCTATTTTTTTCACCACTCCAAAGGGTACGATCTAAGGGTCAAACCCTTTATGGATAATGAGCGGCGGGGGCTTTTTTCGACCCGGGCGCCCAGGCGACCGAATTCTATCGGCCTGTCGATCGTGAGGCTCTTGGGCTTAGAGGGCAACGTCCTGCAAATTCAGGGCGTGGATATCCTGGATGGCACTCCTCTTCTGGATATTAAACCTTATGTGCCGAAATTTGACAGTGTAAAGACCCTTTCCACCGGCTGGCTCGAAAAAAATGCGGTAAAATCCGAAACCATGCGGTCTGATAAGCGTTTTCAAACATCTTGATCCTCCCCCCCATAACCCCTGCCCGCAAGTTGCCCGGATCTTCCCCTCACTCCCGGCCAGGCCGGTAGAAACCTTCCCGTGCCTGTTTAACGGAAGTCCTAAGTTTATCCCTTTGAAAAATCGCACCTATTCATTGTTGAATGTGTTTCATAAAGCTAAACTGTCAGGGAGAAATCAGGGCGTTTCAAGGGCGTGGTGGCGGCTATATCACTCCATTTTAGTGATGTATAGTAACTAATGGTCATTGATAGATCTTATAAGAACTGTGAATTTTAAAAATGCCTTGACGTTTGTCTGGGTAACCTGTATAAACTGCAACCATCTTTGCAAGGAAATCGAAAACATGGGATTCGAAAGTGAAAGAATCCCATATTTTTGATGTTTAATTGTGTCAAATTAGATAGATAGCGATGCTCGCATATCTCGTTCCAGATCCCGGGAGAGACCGTCGTGACCCTTAGGAAGGGGAGCATGCGCCGGTTCAATGAGATTCAGGGCCGGTTGTCGAATGACCGACACTCTCGTCTAGGACTCGGAACGGATGATCATATCGATTTAAATTCAGGAGGTTGAAATGCGCAAATTAATATTGATTATGGGGATCCTGTTGGCTTTTGTTGGAAACGTCTATGCAGCGGATCTGGTGGTTTTGAGTGGTGCAGGGCTGATGAAGCCCATGGAGGAAATGAGAAAGAATTTTGAAAAAAAGCACAATCTCACGGTGGATGTCCACTACGGCAGTTCGGGAGAGATATTCGGGATGGTGGCGGCAGGTCAGGCCTGTGATGTGCTGATTCCCGGAGCTGAAAAATACACACAGGATGCCCTGAAAAACGGCTGGGTCATTGAGGATTCCATTCGCAAATTGGTCCTCCATGTCCCGGTCATTGCGGTACCCCGGGGAAATCCGGCAAACATCCGGGGATTTGAAGACCTTGCCAGACCTGGAGTCAAGGTCGCCATCGGCGATCCCAAGGCCCCGGCCATCGGGCGTGTAGCTAAAAAAATGTTGAAAAAGGCCAACCTCTGGGAAAAGGTCAAGCCAAATATTGAGGTGTATGCTCCGACCGTTAACCAGTTGCTCATCTATGTTGCCCTTAAACAGGTCGACGCGGCCGTCATCTGGGTGGATCTCACTTCCTGGGCCGAGGGCAAAGGGAAGATCGAAGTCGTGCCCATTGAAAAGAAATACAATATCATTAAGACCATTCCAACGGCCGTCTGCACAAAGAGTGTGCATAGAGGTACGGCCATCAAATTCAACGCCTATGTCTCTTCCGGGGAAGGCTTGAAGATCTGGAAAGCGTGGGGATTCCAGCCTTGCGCAGAATAAATTTCTTTAAAATTACCTTCATTTCCATGTCCCTGGGGATCACCCTCCTGCTGGTCATGGCCATTGTTTCTCTGTTCCTGGTCCCTGAATTCAAAGATATCTGGCAGAATCTTTGGAGTGAAGAGATGCGTTTTTCTTTGAAACTCTCCATTATTACGGGTCTTATTTCTACGATTTTGGTGATGTTTTTTGCCCTGCCTATAGGCTACACGCTGTCCCGCTTTGCTTTTCCGGGCAAGGGCTTTGTAAAGACCATCATCGATCTGCCCGTTGCCTTTCCTGAATTGGTTCTGGGATTATGCCTGCTGTTGCTTTTCGGTAACAGCATGGTGGGCGAGTGGCTCGAAGCGGTGGGGTTGAAATTTGTATTCACCAAGCAGGGTGTGGTGATGGCCCAGTTTTTCACGGCCCTGCCCTATGCCAGCCGTATCATGAAGTCGACCTTTGACTATATTGATCCGAGAATGGAATTCGTTTCCCGCTCGCTGGGCTACTCCATGTTCCAAACCTTCCTGAACGTCTCATTGCCCCTCGCGAAAAACGGTATCCTCGCCTCCACGGTGATCTCCTTTGCCAGGTGCATAGGCACCTTCGGCACCGTGCTGATCCTGGCGGGCGGGTCCTATATGAAGACAGAGGTCCTCCCCGTGACTCTTTATCTCAACATTTCCTATGGCAACATGGGGATGGCATTGACCAGCGGGATTGTCTTGATGGTGGTCTCCTTTCTGGCCATCTATGTGTTCGAAAAGGCTGAGGTGGGCTTATGAACCTGCTGGATATCGAAGATCTGCACATCAATTTGGGAGAGTTTTATCTCGAAGGGGTCTCCTTTTCTCTGGAAAAGGGAGACTACCTGAACATCATCGGACCGACCGGCGCGGGAAAGACCATCCTGCTGGAGAGTATCATCGGTTTCTGGCAACCCGATAAGGGGCGTATTTACCTTGAGGACAAAGATATCACCGATGAGCTGCCGGAGCGCCGCCGGATCGGCATCGTCTATCAGGACTATGCCCTTCTGCCCCATTTTACGGTTTTTGAAAATATTGCCTATGGCCTTAAAAAGATCGAAAAAAAGGGCATTGATGCGAAAGTAAAGGCCCTGGCGATCTCCCTGCATATCGATCATCTTCTCCACCGTAAACCCGATACGCTCTCGGGCGGTGAGCAGCAGCGGGTCGCTCTTGCAAGGGCCCTTGCCGTGAAACCCAGACTGCTCCTCATGGACGAGCCTTTTTCCGCCCTGGATCCCCAGACGCGCAAAGAGGCCCGAAGGCTTTTGAAAAAGGCTATTCAGGAGAGGGGAACGACGGTCATTCATATCACCCATGATTTGGATGATGCCTGGGCCCTGGCGAACAGGGTCGGCATTTTCAGGGAGGGCAAACTTCTCCAGTTCGGGACGTTGGAAGATGTCTTTAATCGACCCGGTTCGGAATTCATTGCGGATTTTGTCGGGGCCAATATCCTGGAAGGGGAAGTGAAGGCCTCGGGGGCGGGGGGCAGCACGGTGGGTGTGAACGGGTTTAACCTGGTCTGCTCGGGCGAGGCGAAAGTGGGTTCGGCGGTCCGGGTGGCCATCCGGCCGGAGAATATCGTGGTGACCAAGGAGTCGCCCGCTACCCCTTCGGCCAGCAACGCCTTGACGGCCGTGCTCGAGGGGGTCGTGAACGAGGGACAGACTTGCGTGCTCCAGCTCAGAAGCAGGAAGAGTGTGCTCAATGTTCTGGTGGCCAACAACGCCGTGGAACGCCTGGACCTGCGTGAGGGAGATGATGTCTATGCCATGATCCGGCACGACAATGTGAAGATCGTTTGAAGTCGGGATCAGATTTTAAGATTTCCCTGCCAGAGGCATCCGCCATAACGGAATCGCAAAAGGCGCTTTTTATCCCGAAATTCGGGGCCCTTTATTGGGGGCAACAGGTGATTGAAAGACCCCTGAAAGGACCGGGGTGAGTTCGGTGGCGAGAATGAATGACAGGGAATGAGGTCAGTTTCAAAGTTAGAAACCAAAAGACAGTTGAAATTGCGGGCCCAAATACGAGGCCTTACGGAAGAGTCTGTGAGTTCTGCCCCCGCTCAGTGGAAGAAGAGGGTCAGGGTGCAGACGGCAAAATTACAGGAGGTATTTCTATGAAACAGAGGAACAATGATGATATGGATCGACGGCGATTTCTGAAGAAGACCGGTGCCGCGTCCCTGGCCGCAGGGGCGGCGGTCCTGGGCGGGGCCGCCCTGGCCGGGGCCCAAGAAAAGAAGGAGGACGTCGTCCTCCGGGACTACTGGGCGAAGAAGCAGAAGGAGCATGAGATCCGGGAAGAGAAGCAGAGGAAGGCGTGGAAGGCCTTTGATCGGCCGCCCAAATACGTCTACCGTGGAACGGATTCTTCAGACGATTCCCCCACCTTCTATGCCCCTCTTATGGAGGAGTGTCCCTATCTGCCCGAGTTTCAGTCCATCTTCACCGAGGGGACGGCGGGCCAGTACTTCAAGTACACCTTGAAATTCGGTATGAAGGATCTTATTCGTTTTCACGGCCATTCATGCGAGGCTCTCTACTACACGGCTGCCATCTGTCGCTTGATCTGCGACAAGATTTTTCCGGACAAGGTGGTGGACCGAACGCTTCTGAGGGGCATCGGCGGACAATCGCCATGAATTGCCGATTCAATCGCCTATATCACGGGCGGAAGGTTCCAGTTCGGAACCTTGAATATTGAAAAGAGCTTGGGACACGCCGTGGTCCTTCAGAGAATCGATACGCAGGAGACGTGGATGGGGGTATGGAAGGACGGGCTCCAGTCCTGGAACGCCGTTAAGATTTTTGGTTCCCCTAACAAGGCCAATCCTCTGCCCTATGAAAGATGGTCGGCCTGGAGGCACGAGCCCCCCACACCAAAGGAGCAATTGGGTGACTGCAAGATCCAGTGGAAATATGACCGGCCGGACCTTCTCCAGCGGCTCAGGGATATCAAGGACAACCTGAAGTACCTGCCCAAGGGCCAGAAACCCACCATTGCGCCCAAGAAGATCCGGGAAGAATTCACTTGGCTGCAGTACCGGCATATCCGGGAGGTCTTCAAACATCCCCTGGAGGACAGCTTTCAGATCAAACAGGTGCCCAACTACCAATGGACCTATCCCCACTGCGAACCCATGTGGGTGCCCAGGCTGGACCAGAAGGCCAAATGGGCGGAGTTTATGCCTCATCCGGATAAATGGTAGAAGTGACCTCCTCTGCCCTGTCGGGACCATTGGCAAGGGACGGACATCAAGGGGTGATTTGAACCCTTATGGAATGCGTCAGAGGACCCGGCGGCCTTTCGGCCCTGGGTCCTTTTTTCTTGACATGCCCTTAGTCAGACAAAAGATTACGTTTATCTTAGGCCAGACCGCGTGGGGCAAACAAGACCCGTGGCATCTTATCTTGCGGCCCTTTGCATTCCTTTTGCCCGGATCGATCTGAACGTTGAGGACTCAGATGCCGTGAACCTGTTTTATGTGATCGTTTACGCAGCTCTGCCGGTCTGCTCCGGTACGCAAATGAGGGCAGAGAGGGTTTACAAAGATGCTTCACGACAAGTCCTGAAAAGGCGACAGCCTTCATTCAATTTAGTGGCCATTTTTGCGTTCAGGGGAACGCGGCCCGGGTGTTCACAGGGCCTAAGGTCGTCTTTTCACTTGACCTTGAGGGAATTTGTGGCATATGGTTCAAAAAAATTGGCGCGACGTGCAATTTGGGTCGTGTTCGCTCTGAAGGGTCTGTTCCCGGGCCGGAGTGGCAAGCTCGGGCTGGTGTCAAGGGTGTAACCTCTCGAAAGGAGAGCATCACTTTGGTAAACGGTACGGTAAAATGGTTCAGCAATAAAAAGGGGTGCGGTTTTATCGAGCAGGAGACGGGTTCGGATATCTTTATCCATGATTCCTCGATCAATATACAAGGCTTCAAGTCCTTTGGTGAGGGGGAGAGCGTCAACTCTGACAGAGAAGAGAGTGACAGGGGCGTCGTGGCCAAGAACATCACAACGCTTTTATGAAATTCGTTGCGGAACAGGAAAGGGCATCTCGATTTATTTCGGCGGGATGCCCTTTTTTACCGCCACAGATGGTTTTATTATTTCCGCATATGCGGCACTTGAGAGGATCTGATGAATCAGAGCAATATCTACAGGCTGTCTTTTGAAGACAAAGAGATCATCCTCATCGGAACGGCCCACGTATCCAGACAGAGTGCTGATCTGGTGGAAAGGGTCATTGAAGAAGAATGTCCTGACACCGTATGCGTAGAACTTTGCCAGTCCAGATATCAATCCCTGACCAAGAAGGATCAGTGGCAGAACACAAATCTTCTGAAGGTGATCAGAGAGAAGAAGGCCTTCCTGCTGTTGTCCAATCTTATGCTGGCTTACTTTCAGAAAAAGATCGGTAAAAAACTGGACATCAAACCCGGGGAAGAAATGATCAGGGCTATCCAGGCCGCTACCTCCGCCGACGCCCACATTCACCTGGCGGACAGGGACATTCGAACGACACTGTCTCGCACCTGGCGCCTCATGGGGCTTTGGACCAAGATGAAGTTACTGGTCCAGTTTATCACTTCGGTGGGGGACATCGATGATATCAAAGAAGAAGATATTGAAAAGATGAAAAACAAAGATGTCCTGGAAACACTGTTGTCTGAGATAGGCGAGTCTTTTCCGGAAATCAGGCGCATATTGATTGACGAGAGAGATCAGTACCTGGCACACAAGATCAGAACGGCTCCGGGCGACAAGATCGTGGCCGTGGTCGGAGCCGGACATGTCCCGGGCATCGAAAAATACTGGAATCGGCCCATAGACCTAGCGGCGCTGGAAGTGCTGCCACCCAAAGGCAAATGGACGGCTTACTTGAAATGGGGGATTCCCGCTCTGATCCTTCTCCTGATTGTCGCCGGGTTTTTTACGGCAGGAGCTCACGCAGGCACCCACATGATCAAGTGGTGGGTTCTGGCCAATGCCTTCCTCGCGGGCCTTGGGGCCGCTGCCGCCCTGGGTCATCCGGTGACGGTCCTGAGTGCCGTTCTTGCGTCACCGGTCACGTCGCTCAATCCCATGATCGCAGCCGGTTGGGTTTCGGGCGTTGTGGAGGCCTTCATCGGGAAACCGAAGGTCAGGGATTTTGAGCGCCTGCCGGAAGATATTTCATCCTTGAAGGGCTTTTGGAAGAATAAGATTACCAGGATCCTGATGGTCGTCGTGTTTACGAATATCGGCAGTTCCCTCGGGGCCTTCGTGGCCATACCCCTGATGGTCAAGGCATGGGCGTGAGCCGTGATTCACTATCAAGGCATCATTCTGTCCCGCATCCCGACTTACTTCCTCCAGAATTCCGGCATCATGAGTACGATGACCGTATAGATCTCCAGCCTGCCCAGAAGCATGCAAAAGATCAGGACCCATTTGCCGAGAAAGGGGATCGCGAGATAATTTTTCACGGGTCCGACCATTCCAAGACCCGGACCTACATTGAAGATGCAGGCCGCCACAGAGGACAAGGCCGAGACGATATCCAGTCCCAGAAGGGCCATAATCATGGCCGAGATTACGAATAGCCCAAGATAGAGGACGAAAAAACCCCAGATACTGCTCAGGATGTCCGCGGGCACGGCCTTGCCGCCAAGTTTGACCGTGGTAATGGCATGGGGATGAATGATCCGGAAGATTTCCTGGTAGGCATGTTTGGCCAGGAGCATGATTCGCATGGTCTTCATGCCGCCTCCGGTCGATCCCGCCATGCCGCCGAGGAACATGCACAGTAAAAGGATTTTCCGGGAGAAGGAGGGCCACACGTCATAGTCCGCCGTCACGAAACCCGTGGTCGTCAAAATGGAACTCACCTGAAAGGCTGCGTAACGAAAGGCGGCTGCAAGAGAGTTATACACGCTCCCGTAAATATTAAAGGTCACCAGGATCGTAAATAATCCGGCTATGATCAGGAAAACACGACATTCGGGATCACGACCGAAGATAGAGAAATCGCCCTTGAGCAAACGGTAGTGCAAAGAGAAATTGATGCCCGCCAGGAGCATGAAGACGATGATGACCCCATCGAAATAGGAGCTGTTGTAATGGGCGATGCTGGCGTTTTTAGGTGAGAATCCACCCGTAGGCATGGTGCAGAAGGTGTGACTGACAGCCTCATACAGGGACATGCCTCCGATGAAAAGGAGTACGATTTCCAAAGCGGTAATCAGCATGTAGACCTTCCAGAGGGTCTTTGCCGTGTCGGAAATCCTCGGTTTCAGTTTGTCCACAACCGGGCTGGGGATCTCCGCCTTGTAGAGTTGCATCCCGCCGATACCGAGAAAGGGGAGAATGGCAATGGAAAGCACGATGATCCCCATACCCCCAAACCACTGGGTGATGCTCCGCCACATGAGCACTCCCCTGGGGAGCCCTTCGATATTTGTGAGTATGGAGGCCCCGGTGGTCGTGAAGCCCGAGATGGATTCGAAATAGGCGTCGGTGAAGTTGGCGATGGACCCGGAGAGAAAAAAGGGGAGGGCCCCAACAAGGCCCGCAGCCACCCAACCCAGAGTGACAATGGCCACCCCGTCCCGGTGGTTCAGTTGGTTGCCTTTTCCTTCCCTGCTCAGAAGGAAGAGGCAAAGTCCCAGGCCTGAGGTGATCAGGATGGAGTAAAGAAGTGCCCGCTGGGCGCCGTCGTGATAGAACATGGAGACGAGCAGAGGGCAGAACATGGACAATCCCAGAAAGAAGACGAGAATTCCGATAAAACGAAAAATTTGTTTGGAATGCATCAGAAGAATTCCAGTTTGACGGTGAGCAGTTTTTCCAGTTTCGGCATCACTTTCCTGAGGGCAAAAATGATCAGACGGTCCTTGGGTCTGATGACCGTGTCGCCCCGGGGAATGATGATCTCATCGCCCCGCACAACAGCGCCTACAAGCGATCCCTTTGGGAATCTGACCTGGGAAAGGGGAATGTTGACAATATCGGATGTCTGCAGGGCCTCCGCATCGATGGCCTCGGCATGCTCGCCTTTCAGAGGGGCAACCGAGATGATCTTGCCTCGTCGGATATATTGAAGAATGGCCCGGATGGCTGAAAGTCTGGAACTGACCACCGTATCAATCCCGATGGCGGAGACGAGGGGAATATAGCTCAATTTATTGATGCGGGTGATATTCCGTTTTGCTCCGAGTTCTTTGGCCAGCAGGGAGATGAGAACGTTGCTCTCTTCGTCGCCGGTGATAGCGACCATGAAATCCGCATCGTTGATATTTTCTTCCAGGAGCAGGCTTTTGTCGGTGCCGTCGCCGTTGATGACGATGACCCGCTCCAGGTCTTCAGCCAGGGCGGCACAGCGCCGGCTGTCACGGTCTATGATCTTGACATTGGTCTTGGTCTGGTCGAGGGCCTTGGCCAGGGCGGTGCCTGTCTGTCCCGCCCCGACAATAATCACCCTTTTGGGGGCTTGGCCGTCGAGGCCGAGGAATATGAATTCATCATGGAGTTCTTCGGCACGCACGACGAAGTAAACGAGATCTTTTACTTGAATTGTGTCATTGCCATGGGGGATCAGGACCTGTTCTCCCCGGACGATCGCCCCAATGAGGACCTTGCCCTCCATGTCCTTGAAAGAGGCAAGCCGGCGACCCGCAAAGGGGGAATCCGGACCTACCGTGATGCCGATCAGTTTCACCCTCCCACCCACAAAATCGATCACATCAGAGGCCCCCGGGGCGGTCATGAGATTTTGAATGGTATCAACCATAACGGCTTCCGGACTGATAATCTGGTCCACGCCAAGGAGATCCTCACCAAAAAGCTCTTTTTCTTGGATATATTCGGGACTGCGAACGCGGGCGACCTTAAGAATGTATTGGTTGAGGTGGCGGGCGAGGAGGCAGGCCATGAGGTTGACCTCATCGCTGTCCGTGGCGGCGACGAGCATGTCTGCATCCATGATCCCGGAGGCCTTGAGCATCTTGGGGCTGGTGCCGGATCCCAGGATGGCCTGAACGTCGAGATTGTCATTGATGCGCCGGATTTTTTCCGGGTCTTTATCGATCAGAACGACTTCCTGATTCTCTTCGGTAAGCTTCTGCGCAATATGATAGCCGACTTCGCCGGCTCCAACGATAATGATTTTCACCGCGCTCTCTCTCCGAAAAAAGATCGGTCATGCTCGAACCGTATCGCATCCGTCAACACAGCGGTAAGAAGCTTATGGGCTGTTTTCGATCCTCGGATTCACTTGACGAAATGCAAGATTTTTCCTTTCAATCAGTTGAGTAAAGTAGATATTCTCTTTGCTCAGCCACCCAAAGGTGCGGAATCAGGAAAAATTGGGTTCTCTTTATAGGTGTATGGGAGGAAAAAGTCAATATGTATCCCAAAATGTCATCTCCGAACCACCATGAGGCATAGGACTGTCATCATGGTGACGGTATCCATGAGATGCTCTCCAATCTTTACGCGGAAAGGCATAAAGAAGACTGATCAGCCCCATTTCGTAAGGCGCCGGATCACTAAAGAAGCGCTTTGAAAGGGTGTCACACGTGGCCTTGCTCAAAGCCGCAACGGAGCAGGAATGAACCATAATATCGGCGGCTTAAATTCGTTTTGGGACGGTCTTCCGCCGGACTTTTCAGACGGAATCTCCCCATGAAATGATTGGACAATCCTGAGGTGGAATGATAATATACGCGATTACGTTTATCCACAAAAAAACAACGATATGACATGATCCAGGAATCTGACATTAACTGCGAAATCGAAGCATTAGAACGGTACATCGATCGGTTTCCCGAGGCAAGGCTTCTCGTCATAGGGGATATCATCATGGACGAGTATGTCTGGGGTGACGTCTCCCGCATTTCTCCCGAGGCGCCTGTCCCGGTTGTAGATGTGAAACAGGAAACCAAAATGTTGGGGGGAGCCGCCAACGTGGTCAATAACATCATTTCCCTTGGCGGACAGTGCATCCTTTGCGGCGTCGTGGGAAAAGATCGCACCGGGGAGGCCGTCATCGAAGCCGTTCGGGGGCTGGGGTGTCCCACAGACGGAATTTTTGCGGAGCCCGGAAGACACACCAGCATCAAAACACGGGTGGTTGCCCACAACCAACAAGTCGTGCGTTTCGACCGTGAGAGCCGAAAAGACATCGGCGCTGAAAGCATCGAAAAACTCCTTGAGTTTATTTCAGGTGTCCGTGATGCCATAGACGGCATCGTTGTGGCCGACTACGGAAAGGGGGTCATTTCCGGGCCATTGATGAAGGGCCTGAGGAAGCTCCTCTGGGATTCCGATATTGTGTTGGCCGTAGATCCCAAGACCGGTAATTTCGAGTACTATGAAGGGGTCGATGTCATCACGCCCAACCATCATGAGGCCGGCGCCTTTTGCCGGATAGAGATCGTAGACGAGGACACCCTGCTTCGGGCGGGCAGAAAGATGCTGGGCGACCTGAATTGTCGTTCGGTTCTGATCACCCAGGGAAAAGACGGCATGACCCTTTTTAAAAAGAACGGTGAGATCGTCCATATCCCGACCGTTGCACGGAAGGTTTTTGATGTCACAGGGGCCGGAGATACGGTGATCAGCGCGCTGAGTCTGAGTCTGGCCTCGGGCATGAATCTGAAACCTGCCGCGAAAATTTCTAACCTGGCGGCCGGGATTGTCGTTGGAGAAGTCGGAACCTCCAAGGTGACGGCCGATGAACTGAAAACAGCTATCCGGAAACGTTAGGTCCGAACGACGCAAACCCTAATGTTGCAGCAATAAGGTTGATGCATTCGTAAAAAGTCAGCAATGAGACGCCATGAGCACTCCGAGTAAAGCAGACAACGTAAAACTTATTTCGAGTATCTTCTCTTCCGAGGAAAGTCTGCTCGATCCGGTTATACAAGAACTCCAGGAAATGATCGGCCCTATCGACTGGAAGAGCCCGGGGCTTTTTTTTGACCGTACCAGGTACTATGCCCGTGAGATGGGTTGGCCGCTCTATCGCCGCTTCGTTTCCTTCAGAGACTTGGTCCCGCCGGAAAACCTGGTCGATATAAAGCTCAAGACAAATGAAGTTGAAGAAAGGCACCTTAAAGAGAAAAAACGTATCGTTAACATCGATCCGGGTTACATTTCACTGGAAAGGTTGATCCTGGCGACCGGTAAAAATTATATCCATCGTGTTTATCTCTCCAGGGGTATTTATGCCGATCTGACCCTCATTTTCCAGAGGGGGGGCTTCAGGGCTCTGGAATGGACCTATATGGATTACGCCGACCCCGCGATCATCTCCTATTTCAATGAAATTCGGGAAGGGTACAAAAAACAATTGCGGGGGATTGAGGCGTAGGAGAAGATGCCGGGTTTTTAATTTTTAACAGGATTAACCCCGCTGAAGCGGGGCAGGCAAGGTTCAAAAGGATCCTTTGAGTTTACGATTTACCTAATCATCGAGATAAAGGAGTATTCATTGCTGAAGAGCATGACCAGCTATGGTAATAGCGAATACAATCAGGATAGTGCACGATTCACGGCCGAAATCAAATCGGTCAACAATCGCTACCGGGATATCATTCTTCGCATGCCCAAATCCCTTCAGGTCATAGAGGATGAGATCCGTTCCACTGTGGCTTACAGGATCAGAAGAGGGCGAATCGATGTCACTCTTCAGATGGAAAGGGACAACAGCGAGGCGGAGTACGATCTGGAACTGAATCGCCCGTTGGTGGAGTCCTATTTTCGCATTTTTGATCAGCTCAAAGAGGACTTCGGACTTGAAGACCATGTTAGACCCCATGAACTCTGCCAGATGAGAGATGTTCTTCAGGTCAAACCCCCGGATGTGGACCTTGACGCCCTCAGGCCCGGACTTCAGGAGGCCTTGACGCAGGCCCTGGATTCCTTCGATCTGATGAGACTCCGGGAAGGCAAGGCCATTGAAGAGGATTTTATGAAACGGCTTGAAACCATTGAAGAGCATCTGAAGAATATCCATGAAAAGGCGCCTCTTGTGGTCGAGGAATACAGGAAAAAGCTCACCGACAGGATACAGGAATTGACCCAGGACGTGGATGTGGATGAAATTCGGGTGACCCAGGAGGTGGCCATTTTAGCAGACAAGTCCGATATTACCGAGGAAATCGTCCGCACCAGGAGTCATCTCAACCAGTTTCGCCTTTATATGGGAAAGGATGAGGCCATCGGTCGGCGGTTGGAGTTTTTAATTCAGGAGATTCACCGGGAGGTGAACACCATGAGTGCCAAGGCCTCGGACGCCTCCATCTCCGGAAGGACGGTAGAGATGAAGGCTGAACTCGAGAAATTGCGGGAACAGGTTCAGAACGTTGAATAAACCCCAACATTTTGAGAGGAGATCGATATATGGGTCATAAGCTTGTGAATATCGGCTTCGGGAATTCGGTTGTGTCCAATCGGGTCATCGCGATCATTTCGCCCAATGCGGCCCCGAGTAAACGCCTGCGCGACGAAGCCCGTGAGGACAAGCGGTTGGTTGACGCCACACAGGGGAGGAAAACACGGTCCGTGATCATCACCGACAGCAACCATGTGATCCTGTCCGCCATTCAGTCAGAGACCATCGCGCAGCGGTTCAGTCCGGATTTCAAACTCACGAAAGAAGAGATGGAAGGGTAGGGGTGTCCGGTCAACTCTTTGTCATATCGGGGCCCTCCGGGGTCGGCAAGTCTACCGTCATTCGGAGGTTGAGGGAAGAAGTGCCCGGCCTGGGCTTCTCCATCTCCCATACGAGCCGTGCCCCCCGAAGGGGAGAAGCGAACGGTGTCCATTATCACTTTGTGGATGAGGCGACCTTTAAAAAGATGATTGATGAGGGTGCCTTCGTGGAGTGGGCCCCGGTGTATCAGGGTTATTATGGGACCTCCTTTGTAACCCTTGAAGATCAGACGGTAGAGGGACTGGACGTCATCCTGGATATCGATACCCAGGGTGGGGCCAATATCCGAAAATATTTCAAAAAAAAGAGCACGCTGATCTATGTCCTGCCGCCTTCCCTTGATGTGCTTGAATCGCGACTGAGGGGGCGAGCGACGGACGATGAAGCCGTGGTCAATGCCCGGCTCAAAAAAACGGCCAATGACATTAAGAATTGCGCCTGGTATGATTACATCATCTTCAATGATGATCTGGACCGGGCCGTGAAAGAAGTCGTATCCATCGTCCTTTCCGAGCGCTGCCGAACCGCCCGCCGCCTTTCTCTTGTCGAAGAAACCTTCAGACTATCCCTGCAAGATTAGGTTTTTAATATCAGTTTGGGTTACGAAAAAGATTTGTAATTCGGTATGCGTTTAGCTTTATGAAAAAATGATGGTTCTTGCCCATGGCTGAATGCGCCTCAAAAAGCTAAAGAGGTACGTAATTCGGATCTTTTTTCAAAGGGCGAAGCGCTTACAAGAGTTATAATATGGAGGTCATGATCCATGACACAATTTGTCCCGCTCGAAGAGGTCACCATGGAGCTTTCCGACGTCGCCATGGGTCGGCGACCGGCGGATCTGGTGATACAAAACGGAAGACTCGTCAATGTCAATACCCATGAAATCCAGGACGGCATGGATGTCGCCGTCACCAGGGGGCGGATCGCCCTTGTTGGTGACGCCTCGGCCTGTATTGGCGACAACACCCGTGTTATCGATGCGACGGGGTACTATCTGGCTCCGGGTTTCATGGACGGGCATATCCATGTTGAAAGCAGCATGTTGACCGTTTCTCAATACGGCCACACCGTGGTTCCCCATGGGACGACCGCCATATTCATGGACCCTCATGAGATCGCCAATGTCCTGGGTCTCGAGGGCGTCAAGCTCATGATGGACGAAGCGGATCAGGTCCCTCTCCGGGTTTATGCCACGGTGCCCTCCTGCGTGCCGGCGGCTCCGGGTTTCGAGGATGCGGGGGCCGTCATCGGGCCCGACGAGATTGCCGAAGCCATGTCATGGGAGGGCATCGCCGGCCTGGGAGAACTCATGAATTTCCCGGGGGTCGTAAACAGTGTGCCCGAGGTTCACAAGGAAATCGAGGTGACCCTTCTGGCCGGGAAACCGGTGACCGGCCATTTTCCCATTCCGGAGACAGGCGCCATGCTCAACGCCTATGCGGCCGCCGGCATCCGCTCCTGCCACGAATCCGTTCGGCCTGAAGATGTCCTGGCCAAGATGCGCCTCGGGATGTATGCCAAGATCCGTGAAGGATCGGCCTGGCATGATCTCAAGTCGGTCATTCGGGCTATTACCGAACGCCGGATATCGAGCCGCTTCGCCGTCCTGGTGAGCGATGATATACACCCCGACACCCTGATCAAACTCGGGCACCTGGACCACATCGTCAAGCGGGCTATTGAAGAGGGTGTCAATCCCATTACCGCCATCCGCATGGTCACCCTGAACACGGCCGAATGCTTTATGATGAGCAAAGACTTCGGGAGCATTTCCCCATCCAAGGTGGCGGACATCCTTTTGATCAGCGATCTTACCCGGGTGGTGGTCGAGAAGGTCATCATCGGGGGGCGGCTCGTGGCCGAAGAAGGAAAAATGAAAACGGACCAGGCGCACGTCACCTATCCCGAATGGTCCAAACAAACCGTGAATCTCGGCAAGACCCTCACAAGGGAAGATTTTATCCTTAAGGCCGAGGGAGAGGCGGCCACTGTTCGGGTTATGGAGATCGAGGAGGCCAAAGTGGGCACCTCCCACGGGACAGCCGTCATCAAGGTCGTTGACGGGAACCTCCCAGCCGATGTCTCACAGGATATTGCCAAGGTGGCCCTGTTCGAGCGACACAAGGCCACCGGCACCAGGGGGCTGGGTTTCACCTCAGGGTTTGGGATCAAATCGGGCGCTGCCGCCTCTACGGTAGCTCACGATTCCCACAACCTCCTTGTTGTGGGCATGAACGAAGACGACATGGCCTTTGCCGGCAATGAACTGGTCAAGGCGGGAGGGGGCATGATCGTGGTCAAGGAAGGTGAGATCCTCGCCCTTTTGCCTCTTCCCGTGGCCGGCCTTCTTACGGACCGGCCGGTCCGTGAAGTGCAGCAAATGGTGGAAAAACTGGATGGGGCCTGGAAGACGCTCGGATGTGATCTGGTATCGCCCTTTATGACCATGGCCCTTCTCGGCCTCCCCGTGCTGCCGGAACTCAGAATCAGCAACCGGGGCCTTGTGGATACATTGGCGTTCAAGTTCGTTGATGTGATCGTTTCCTGAGGCTGATAGAAAAGCATGACCCGCAACACAAGTTCGCCGGCGAATTCACGTGGCGCCTTTTCGGCCCCTGGGGCGAAGGATCAATGAGGGTGGAAGATCAGAAACGGACGTCTCTGCCGGTATGGATTGATCGGGAATATTCCATCATTTCGGTTATCATGTAAGCATGTGAGGGAGACCTCAACCCTATGGGGTGCAATCAAAACCAGGTCCCCTGGACCGAGATTTTTTTAAGTATTTATCGTGACTTTAAAAAGAAAGGAGGAAATTTTCATGCAACTCGACATGCACTATTATGGGACTTATGTGATGGCCCGGACGGCCGGATTGACCCCGCAAACCTGTAAAACCATAGCGACAGCCTCGCAATTTGTGGACGACAACGCCGCAAGGTTCCAGATTGAATTTCAGGATGGCGGGAGGATTGATGCACAAGCCACGGCTCACCACCCTTCGAGTGTTGTCAGTAATCGCGATCCGGGAGATCAACGGCAGGTCTGGGTGCCCTTCCACTTTCTTCCGGGAAACGACGGGGCAAGCTTTGCAGAACGCCTTCTGTGCCGAAAAGACAGCACGATCGCCCGCGAGATGGTCAAACATCATCTCGGATATGCAAAACAGGATGTGGGTGCGTACCTGATCGGTGTGGCCGCACATATTTACGCGGATACCTTTTCCCACTTCGGATTTTCTGGTGTGGGCTCGAGACGTAATAAGGTGGATAACGATAGTTTTGAGTTCGATCAAGGTCTGGATCCCGATATCGCCGACTATCTCCAGGATAAGGCTGAGGATTTTTTTCGGCGTTATGGCAAGGGGGGTGGATTCATCGCAAACGTGAAGTCGTGGCTGGCCGAAACCGTATCGGGTGCGCTTGGACACGGTGCCGTTGCCACGTATCCGGATCGACCCTACCTGAAATGGAGCTTTGAGTATGAATATCCGGAAAAAATGCGGGTCGAAAGGGACAATCCCAGAGATTTCCTGGATGGCTGTCGCGCCCTGCATCAAATGTTTACACGCTTCGGAAGAGCCAATCCTGCGCTGTCCAATGGGGACGGCTTGAAGTTTACAGACATAAGAGGCTCAGTCACCGCCGTACTGGCATATCAAGGCAAAAAAGAAGACCGCATAAAACAATGGCGTACCGCGGCAAAGGGCGGACGACTCGGCCCCAAGAAATTTCAGATTCCGACATACGACCCGGAAACCTGGATGCAGGAGGGCGCCGACATGAACAGCAGGAAAGACTCCAAAACGGCACTTGGTTCCAATCTTTATCGATTCTACCAGGCCGCCTCCCTGCACAGGCAGTTCGTTTTGCGAGAGTTATTGCCCGACTTCAACCTTGTCGTAGCGTAACTTTTGTGCCATTTCGCAGAGGCGCCTTAAAGTCATTATTCCGTTTGTCATGTCAAGCATGTAAGGTTGACTTCGCCCTATGGGGTGCAACCAAAGTCTGATCCTCATCCAGCCCGATTGGGCGGAATCTTCGATGCACTAGAATATTTTACTTTCCCACCTCATGACGGTTTTTGCCTGCGATCTCCTAACTACACTGTCTTGTCTACGCATCCAGCGTTTTCAATCCCCGATTCTTTCCATGCTGTAAAAAATTCTGACAGCCTATAGAGACAATAATGAAGACTTTTTGGCCCTCTCTGCTAGTTTTTCATGTGTATTCAGTCGATTGAATGTTTCCTTAAGACAACTTTCCTCTTGGCACGCCCATTGCACTTTTCCTAAAAAAATTGTTGCTTTAGACTCTTCTATTCTGACGAATTTGGCAGTTGAGGAAGAACGAAAAGCGTAGTTGCGCGAGAAGTAACATTTTTATTGTCGGTCGATCGAGCTGTATGTTCCGGCAAGGAATCGTAGGAAGTTCAAGCGGGCGACAAGGATTGTCCACCGGTGGATTGATACTGGTTGCCGATAGGTTTCATCTCCAACCATTTTACAATTGCGGTGAAGAAAATCAGCTGCAATACGATCTCTATAAGATTTAGAGGAGGAGGTTTTCGAGAAGAGGTTCATAAAAATCCATAAAAAATAGAAGTTGTATCATTGATCTCAAAATAAGCTAGAAGACGAATAGAATTGGTATTGTTGATCTTGTGAGTATTCTTGTTCCCTTTAACCAGTTAATAAGGAGTAGTCTATGGCTCATGTATCGGTGGCAACCAGCAACAATGATTTTAGGGATTATAAAGATGAAAAAACTGCTGTTCCCCTTGAGGTAAACGGCGTAAGTAAACGAAAAGCAGCCATAGGTATCCTGGCTGCGATTATCGGCGGTATCCTTGCGTATTTTCTGTTGGCGCCATTCACCCTTGCACCGGGCGCCGCCCCTGATCCAACCGTACTGACCCCCTCGGGCCGCGGCCTTGCCGCCATTTTTGTTGTGGCGCTGATACTGTGGGCGACCGAGGCCATTCCCATTGCCGTCACTTCACTACTCATGATCGTGCTCCCGCCCTTGCTGACCGTAGTCCCCTCCATCAGGGCCGCAGCGGTGGGATTCACGACGCCTGTGGTCTTCTTCGTCATCGGAACGTACTGCCTGGCATTCGCGATCGTGGATTGCGGTGTCGGCCGCCGTTTTGCCTTGTGGCTTTTCGCCCACGCGGGAACAACCACGAAAGGCGCTCTGCTTGCATTGATGATCGCCAGTGCAGTCATGTCCGCACTCGTCTCCGACGTGCCAGCCTGCGCGATCGGAATGGCACTTGCCATACCGGTTCTCAACAAACTGAACATCAAGCCCGGCTCTTCAAATATTGGCAAGGCTATGATGATGGGCATCCCCATCGCAGCGCTCACCGGAGGCGTGGCAACCCCTGCGGGAAGTTCCATCAATATTCTTGGGCTCAACCTGCTGAAAAAAGCAGCCGGAATAGATGTGGGATTTCTCCACTGGATGGCCCTCGGCATCCCCATGGTGCTGATCCTTATCCCCTTTGCCTGGTGGGCACTCTTAAAGTGTTACCCCCCTGAAATCGAATCGATGGGCGATACCAGCGAATTCAAAGAAGAATTGCGCTCGATGGGGAAGTTTTCGGTCAGCGAAAAAAAGGTGCTCACCATCCTGGCAATCCTTTTTGTGTTGTGGATTGCGAGCACATGGATCAAGCAGATCGATGTGGCGACCGTATCCATTCTCGGGGCGGTGGCGATGTTCCTGCCCGGTCTCAACCTGCTGAAGTGGCGGGATGCGGAGGCGGCCATCGGCTGGGAGACTGTGCTGATGATAGGCTCGGTGATCTCCCTGGGAATTGCAGCTTCGGACACGGGGCTTGCAGCCTGCCTGGTAAAGAACACCCTCGGCGGGATTACCGGGTGGAATATCGTTTTATTGGTCGCAATGATTAGTGCCTTTGCGGTCATTTTGCACCTCCCTTTGCCCATCGCGCCGGCCATCAATGCGGTGCTTATTCCGGCAATGGTTGTGTTGGCCAAAGATGCGGGTTTTAATCCGGCGATTTTTGCCCTTCCCGTGGCGTTTACCGCCTCATGTGCTTTTCTGCTCCCCCTTGAAGCAGTATGTCTGGTAACCTATTCTAAAGGTTACTATCGCATGCTGGATATGTTCTTGCCGGGGACTCTGATAAGTATCGCCTGGGTCATCGTGATGACGGCGGTTATGTTCTTAATTGGTCCAATGGTCGGCTTTGGTTAAGTGACGATTGCTATTGGGGGACTGATTCTTTTGGGCCATTGCATGGATTATGACTCATCAAAAAAAGATAGCGAAAAGGGGATATAAATGAAAGACAACATTTTTCCAAAGAAGCAGATATTTGAGGGCATACGAATCCTCGATTTCACACAGGTTATTGCCGGCGCTTATGGCACCACCGTCATGGGGGATATGGGAGCCGAAGTGGTCAAGGTCGAACCACCCGTCATAGGAGACGGTCTTCGAATGGGGGGACCGATGGTCAACGGGGAATGCCGGTACTTTGTATTAAACAACCGCAACAAAAAAAGCATCAGTATCAATCTCAAAACCCCCGAAGGCATGGATATAGTAAAATCGCTGATTCCCCATTTTGATATCATCACGGAGAATTTCAAACCGGGCATCATGAATCGTCTCGGTTTGGGTTACGAAGACGCGCGAAAGTTAAAAGAGGACATCATATACGTTTCCGTTTCGGGCTTCGGGCAAAACAACAGCTACTCGGATAAGCTCGCCTACGACAACATCGTCCAGGCGGAATCCGGCATCGGGTATCTGAACGGCAGGGAGGAGGACGGGAGGCCCCTCAGAGTACCCTGCAGCATATCCGACTACACAGCCGCCATATACAGTGCCTTTTCCATGGCATCCGCGATACATTATCGGGAAAAAACGGGGAAGGGGCAATATATCGATATTGCCATGTATGATTCTCTGCTTTCCATCATGGACAATAGTTTTATCATTTACCAGACAAAAAAGGAATGTCTCCACACCGAGGAGGATTTCATAAAATTCGGGTTGAAGAGCAACGGCAACCGTCACTCGGGCGCGCCTGTCCACGGTTTCTATCGCACCAAGGACGGCGCTGTCGGCCATATGCTCATGCAAAACGAAGTGTGGTACCGCCTCCTCAAGCTGGTGGGTCGCGAAGACCTCATCGGGGACCCGAGATACGAGGAACCCGATACCCGTAAGGCGCGATACAAAGAGACCGAAGAGATCGTCGAGGCTTGGACCACCCAACATACTACCGCCGAGGTCGTTGAAAAGTTCAAAGAATATCGATTGGCCGTCGGTCCGGTCCGGACTATCGATCAGGCATACGAGAACCCCCACAATGCTGAAAGGGGGATATTTCATGAGATCGATCACCCGGTTGCCGGGAAATTCAATATAACGAATGTTCCCATAAAATTTTCCGAGACACCACCCCAGATCAAGACCCCCTCACCTCTTCTGGGTCAACATAATGAGCAGATCCTGCATGATATCCTTGGATATGATGAAGAACAGATTGCTGAGTTCAAATCGAAAGGCATTCTATACGAACAAGAAGCAGAGAAAAAGGAAGATCTCATGTCTGCAGCCTGATTGACAGTGCAATCAAAAAATTTGAAGATTAGGAAAACGCTTCCGCTTATCCTGGATCAGGTTATTGTGCGGAAGCGTTTTTATTATAAAGAAGAAAAAAATCAGACAAGATCAACAGGATTGACAGGATTATTATTTTGGTTTGAAAAACCCGGGCACCTCCCGTCCATATGGGGCGGGATCCTTCGATGCGTGTAAATCTTCCACGTTACCCACATATCCAAGACCCCCCAAATGGTGCCTCAATCGGAAGGCCGGATAACCCCAAAGGCTTACCATTAGGGTTAAACCGGCATCCGCTCGAACCGAAATCCACCGCCTGATTTGCCTGTCATGCCTGAAATCCGGATATTTAAGGTGACTTCCTGATCACTATCAAGGTATTAAAGGCATTCCCGCGATGCACTGGACAGACGATGCCTTGACAATGGGTCAGGTTCGAATCTTTGATCTTGACAAAAAAGTCGAGCTCTTTATCCTTAAAATCTATGAGTGAAAAAGATAAGAACCCTGAGAAAATCGAAGGAGCCAATTTTTGTCGAAACAAAAATTTCCGGTATTCGAGTAAATTGTATGCTAGACACCTATGATGGAGTTCAACATGAAAAAACCGTCAGATGCAAAGCGGGAAGATTTCTCAACAAAGATGACCGATATCTTGAATTATGGTGCGTTGAATCTTGCCATGTGCATCGGGTACAGAACCGGATTATTCGATGTGTTGGATGAATTCGAATCGCCGAGAACCGCCTCTGATATCGCTTCAAGGGCGGGGCTGGACACGAGGTATGTGAAAGAATGGCTGGGTATCATGGTCTGCGGAGAAATTGTCGAATTAACAGCAACTGAATTAGCCGAAGATGTTTTCTTTCTTCCCCGAGAACATGGGGACCTGATTACGAGGCGGTCCGGTCATTCGAATCTTGGGGTATATACCCAGGAGATACCGCTTCTGACTTCTTGTGCCATGGAACCTGTCGTTACAAGCTTTTACAGTGGTGAAGGGGTTGATTACGAAAATTATCCAAAATTTCAAAGCTTCATGTCACAACTGGCCAATGCCAAGCATCGGCAGGTCCTTGTGAAACGGTTTTTGCCTTCCGTTGATGATGGGGAACTCGTCCGAAAACTGAATTCGGGCATTCGGGTGTGCGATCTGGGGTGCGCCGAGGGCATTGCGATTATGCTCATGGCCCGTGCCTTTCCAAAAAGCGAATTTTTCGGTATTGATATATCCGAAGAAGTGATTCAAAATGCCAAAACGACCACCGCGCGTGAGGGTTTTCGCAATGTAAACTTTCTAAGGGTGGATGGCGCGACATTGAAAAACGACCGAAGCCTCGAGGCATCATTTGATTACGTGACGGCTTTTGACGCCATCCATGATCAGACCCGACCTGACGATGCCCTGCGAGGGGTTCATTCCATATTGAAACCGGGCGGACTGTTCTCTATGGTGGACATTGCGGCAAGTAGTCGGCTTTCTGAAAATAAAGCGCATCCCATGGGGGCGTTTCTGTACACGGTCAGTCTCATGCATTGTATGCCTGTTGGATTGGTGAATGGGGGACTTGGGCTGGGGATGATGTGGGGCCGTCAAAAGGCGGTCGAAATGCTTATTGAGGCCGGCTTTAAGCAAGTCGATGTGTTGGATATCCCCGATGATCCTTTCAACCTTCACTTTTTGTGCAGGAAACCGGAACCATGAGCCCTTTCCCTGCATTTTTGAAGGATGCGATATGGCTATCTTTAGGAGGATCCCCAGGGTTGGCTTAACGAAGTGGGCGAGAACGCAGACCTTTATCGCCTTGATCTCGATCTCCTAAAAATGAACGGGGACTGGTTGGTCAACCGGCCCCGTCTCAAAAATTTCAAGGGAATGGGTTTCAATTGACCCCAAAGTTGCGACATTGGGGCCAAATCCAGCGGCCTCTGAACCTTTCGAGAAATGGAAGAACCGGTTCCGGCAAGAAAAAGTAGGGAAAAAAGGAGGAGGAAAATAGGCAAGGAAAAACAAAAGACCACCCATGTCATTCCCGGTTTCCATGGGGTCATGACGGCCCTGGATAAGGGCCGAAAACGTATTGAGGCACTGTGGATCGCCAGGGGGAAGGGAAGTCAAAGGGCACGGGAAATCCTTAGAATCGCAGAGGAAAAAAGAATACCGGTGTATCATAAAGCCAGGACCGATCTGGATCGTCTCTTGCCCGGAACGGCACACCAGGGCATCGTCGCTTTTGTGGAGAAGTTCGAGTATACGGATCTGGAACACATCATTGCCGGGGCCACGAAGACACGGGGGCGTGGGCTCATTGTGATTGCGGATCATATTACGGACGAAGGCAACCTGGGTGCCCTCATTCGGACGGCCGCTTTTTTTGGGGCGCATGGTCTTGTCTTGCCCAAGGACCGGTCGGCACAGGTTACCGGCACGGTGCTCAAAAGATCCGTTGGGGCCCATGCGCATTTGCCCGTGGCCCGGGTCGTTAATCTTGGGCGTACCCTCGACGACCTGAACCGGCAGGGTTTCTGGATTATCGGGGCTGCCGGCGAAGGACCGGAATCCATCTATCGGTTTGACTGGACCAGGGACCTTGCCCTGGTCATGGGAAGGGAAGATCGTGGGTTGACCCATATCGTTAAAGAACGCTGCCACCAACTGGTCACCATCCCGGGCACAGGGCAGGTGGATTCTCTAAACGTTTCGGTGGCCTGTGGCATTGTCCTTTCCGAAATCGTCCGGCAAAGGGGGCCGGTGTAAAACTAAAAAAGAATGACCTGATTTTTGTGAGATCAGGGGGTTGAAATTTTTCAGGCTTCCGTTTCCGGCGGGGAGAAGGGAAAATCTTCAAGTGCCCCGACAGCCACCAGGGATTTTATCAGGGCACAGACGGGCAGACCCACCACGTTGGTATAGGAACCGGATATGGTTTCCACAAGAAAAGCCCCTATGCCCTGAATCGCGTAGCTCCCAGCCTTGCCGAAGGGTTCCCCTGTGTCCAGGTAGGCTTCGATTTCTCCCGACTTCAACCGTTTCATGCGCACAAGCGTTGTCACCGCCTCCAGATGGGCCACACGGGATTGGGGGTCCAGGATAGAGAAGCCGGTGATGACTCTGTGCTCCTTGCCTTCGAGGCTTGAAAGCATGGACCGGGCCTCATCGCGATCAGCAGGTTTCCCAAGGATCGTCTCACCCAAAACCACCACGGTATCCGCACCCAGAATCCAGTGACCACCAGTCCTTTCAGAGACCGCCAGGGCCTTTCTTTCCGCCAGGAGACAGACGATGGCATCCGCATCTTCTGCATTCACCTGGTTCTCGTCAATATCACTGGTTAGAATACGAAAGGGAAACCCCATCTGCTTCAGGAGTCGTTTTCTCCTGGGAGACGAGGAGGCCAATATGAGTGGGGATGTCTTGCTGATGATCTTGAAATTCATGGTTCGACCGGAAGATTAAAGAGCCTTATGGCATTTTCGGAAGTCTGCTTTGCCACCTCTTCAAAGGAAATTCCCCTGAGACGGGCGATTTCTCTTACCGTATGGGTCACAAAGGCGGATTCGTTGCGTTTACCCCTGAAAGGGACCGGTGCCAGAAAGGGAGCGTCCGTTTCGACAAGCAACCGCTCGATCGGTATCTTTGCGGCCACGTCTTTGACCTGATGAGCACCCTTGTACGTGACGATCCCGGGGATCGAGAGATAAAACCCCATTTCGATAAAGGTCATAGCCAGGGCATGATCTCCCGAGAAACAGTGGATAACGCCCCTGTATTTACCATTACTTCCGGCCTTCAGGATGTCGAGAACTTCCCGGTGGGCATCCCGGTCGTGGATGATAATGGGCAGGCCGGCGTCCACGGCCAGTTCAATCTGTCTTTTAAATACCTCCACCTGCTTTTCGGGAGGAGAATGTCGGTGGAAAAAATCCAGTCCGATTTCTCCCCAGGCCACGACCTTTGCTTCCAGGGCGAGTTCGGACAATGCCTTCTCTTCTTTCGGTCCCATTTCTTTGGCATGATGGGGATGGTAGCCGATAGTGGAAAAGATAAAATTGTGTTCCCTGGCCAGTTCAAGGGCGGCAAGAGAAGAGGGAAGGTCGATCCCCACGGTAATGATATGGGAGATGCCTTCTCCACAGGCCCTGTCCAGGACTTGTGCTCGATCCTTGTCGAAATTCGACATATCGAGATGTGCATGGCTGTCGATGATTTTCATCTCATTTTATCCTTCTTTCGTTTGAGTTCCTTTTAAATGAATCCGGAAAATAAAGGGGTTGCAATTTTTTTAAAAAGCACTAGAATGGAAAATCCCTGAAATTAGATGAGGAAGAAGCGTCACGAACTATGGTTGCCACTACTCCCATCAAAGCCTCTCTCAGTCTAAAGGAAAAGGCCCTCCAGGAAGAACTTCGGTTTCAGCGGAGGCTCAATGCCATCACTCATAGAATCCATTCGGCCGTCAATACCAATGATATCCTCATTAATCTGCAGGGTGAAATCCTGAGTCTTCTGGATGCCGAACGGATTACAGTCTACGTGGTGGACGGCATCAGAAAGCAGATCATCTCACGCTTCAAAACCGGAAATGAAGTCAATGAAATTCGTGTCCCGATTGATCATAAAAGCATTTCCGGTTGCTGCGCTGCTTCCGGAAGGCTCATCAATGTGGCTAATGCATACGATGACAAAGAACTCCGGGAGTTGGATCACGAACTCGGTTTTAACAGAAGCTATGACCTCAAAACGGGATTTCGGACAACTCAAGTATTGGCGGCTCCTATCGCGTACGGCAAGTATCTCCTCGGTGTGATACAGCTCATCAATAAAAAGAACGGGAATTGTTTCACCTCAGAGGATGAGATCTCCGTCACCGAAATCGCCAAGGTTCTGGGCATCGCCTTTTTCAAGAACCAGAAGCTTGTTCGAAAGAAAAAACCCGCCAAATATGATTACCTCATCAGCCATAATGTCCTCGGTCCCAGGGATCTGGAACTGGCCATGGCAGCGGCGCGAAAGGCCGATAAACCGATCGAGAACATGCTTATGAGTGACTTCAATGTGTCAAAGGAAGATATCGGAAGATCACTCTCAGCCTATTTTAAAACAAGGTTTATCCCCTATGATGAAAAAATGGTCATTCCAGGGCAACTCCTGAAGGGGCTCAAGCCGGGATTTCTCAAAAAAAATGTCTTTGTACCTCTTTTGCAGTCAGGAGACAAGATCATTGTGACCATGGAAAATCCCGAATATCTTCCCGCCAGGGACACCGTGCGAAGACTGATGCCCGGAAAGGATCTTGAATTCTGTATTTCCCTCAGGGATGACATCTATAAAATGATCGATCTTTTTTTCGACGTCAAGAGGGCGGGGTCACCGGGGGACTCGAACAGCATCGAAGATCTCCTGGGAAAGTGTGAGCCAACCGAAGATGAAGAGGACGACGAATTCGAGAGGGTGACCGAAGAGGACGGGGCCATCGTTCAACTCGTCAACAAAATGATCATCGACGCCTATAACCGAAACGCCTCCGATATCCACATCGAACCCCGGCAGGGCCGGGCTAATGCCGTAATCAGGTTCAGGGTAGACGGCGTCTGTCAGGTCTACCAGACTATTCCCTACAATTTTAAGAAGGCCATCATCTCAAGGCTGAAAATTATGTCCGATCTGGATATTGCCGAAAGGAGACTGCCCCAGGACGGAAAGATAAAATTCAGAAAATACGGCCCCCTGGATATCGAACTCAGGATGGCTTCCATTCCGACCACCGGTGGAAATGAAGATACCGTTCTGCGTATCCTGGCCTCCGGGGAGCCTATAGCCCTTGAACAGATGGGGATGAGTGACCGGAATTACGCTGTGCTTCTTGACATGATCTCCAAACCCTACGGCATCGTCCTGGTCGTCGGGCCGACGGGCAGCGGCAAGACGACCACGCTTCACGCGGCCCTCCACCACATCAATAAGCCGGAGACAAAGATATGGACCGCCGAGGACCCCGTGGAAATTACCCAGGACGGGCTTCGACAGGTTCAGGTACGGCCCAAGATCGGGCTGGATTTCGAGAGGGCCATGCGGGCCTTTCTGCGGGCGGACCCGGATGTCATCATGGTAGGGGAGATGCGTGACCGGGAAACCGTGACCACCGGCATCGAGGCTTCTTTGACAGGACATCTGGTTTTCAGCACCCTCCATACCAACACCGCACCGGAGACCATCATCCGGCTCCTGGATATGGGGATGGATCCATTCAATTTTGCCGATGCGCTCCTGGGCATACTGGCCCAACGGCTGGTGCGAACCCTTTGCACCGAATGCCGGGAGGCCTATCACCCGGCCCGGGAGGCGTACTCGGCCCTGGAGAGATTTTATGAAGAGGGCCTTGATATCCTGGGGTTCCCTTACAACGAGGACTTTCGTCTTTTCGAACCGAAAGGATGCATCCACTGTGGAAACAACGGTTACAAAGGGAGAACAGGTCTCCACGAGCTGCTTTTGGGAACGGATGAGATAAAATCCCTGATCCAGGGCAGAGCCGAAGTGGAAGATATCCGGCGCCAGGCCGTCATGGACGGCATGACTACCCTGATGCAGGATGGGATCCGGAAGACCCTTCTCGGTCAGACGGACCTTTTTCAGGTGAGAAGGGTCTGTATGAGGTAGCTTCCATCCGGAAATGGTGCTTTTCCTATCATTACATTCGCCACCCTCTCTAGAGTACCTTGCTACTCTTGGCTTGGGGTGTAGTTTTTAAGGTTCCGAGCTGGTTGAGTGCAGTAATGGCGCTATTTGCGACACCGGGTCAATTTTGAGGGTCGCCCCTGGAATGCCTTTCTTCGCTGTGCTGACAGTTCTGCTCGCGTTTTCTCTCAGAGAGCCTGACTTTGCGGCGTGTCAGGGCTTCTTGATTACGTCTCCGTTCGTCGGCGGTTTCAAGTATGAGGGGAGGAATCGCCCTGGGTCGTCCCTCTGCATCAAGGGCCACGTAAGTGAGATACGCGGATGCGGTGTGTCGTACCTGCCCGGTGAAGAGATTTTCTGCTTCCACGCGGACGCCGACTTCCATGGATTTATTGCCCACATGATTTAGACTTGCCTTTAGAGTGACAAGGTCTCCGATATAGACAGGGTGATGGAAATCGAGACGGTCAATAGAGGCGGTGACGGCATTTGACCGTGCGTGACGTTGCGCGACAGTACCGCCGGCAGTATCAATGTGTTTCATAATCACCCCACCGTGCACGTTGCCCGCGGGGTTTGCGTCCTGTGGATTCATTTGCTGCGCCAGCACAACGGCGCTTGCACTAACTGTTTTTCCTGTCATACATTGTTCCTCTTTTTGGCGTTACAAGCCTTCTTCTTTACGTCAGCAGAACTCCAGGGTGACTTCCTTCAGCAATCCCCTGAGGGCCTTTTCGAGCTCTTTTACCAGGTTCGTGCGTATGGACATGTCTTTCGGCAGCAAAGGATTCTGGTAGTAGGGGTTCATGGTTTGCCCTGCCAGGAAATGGATATGGTCCGCGCGAAACATCTCCTGCGCGAGAAGGGCGGCGCCGTTTTTTGGCCACGTGCGGGCGATCCTTTCGCTGTATTCGCCCTCGAGATAGGGTAAAGTTTTTGCAAGGGTGAGAATGCCTTCGGTGACCAGATCGACTCCCTTGAGCTCCCCTACGGGAGGGACCTCCTCGCTCATGGTGGAAATATCGGTTTTCACCTCTTCTCCCATGTATCGGCCGACGATATCGGCGGTGGTGCCTCCACAGATGACCCGCCGTCCTTCGAAGCCGAGAAATTTTTTGGCATAGGATTCGTCTGAATCCTCTTTGAGAGGGGGGCCCGTAAAAATGATCAGGGATTTTCTCTCTCTGACAAGTACGCCCACAAATGTCGCGTCGTCACCGATTCTTTTGTTGTAGAGCGCAGCGGTTTTTTCCATCACCCGGTCCACGATGGCCCGGGCCCTTTTCCCGCAGGGTATGGCCTGCTCCTCCGCGAACCGGGCAATTTCGTCCCAGCCCCAACCGAAATCGAGCTGCTCGCCTTCGGAGGCATAGAGGATGCCGTCGGAGAGGAGAGCGAAAAAATCACCCGGCTCAAACTCCCCTTCGGCAAGAGTGATCTCTTTTCCCAGGATGATCTCCTTCTGTTCAAAGAGCGGGAGCAACCTGCCTTCTCTGAAAAGCATGACGGGGGGGTTGTCAAAATTGATCACCTTGAACCCGTTGCTCTCCTCATCGATATCGAGCACGGTAAAGGTGGCGTAAGCGAGCTTGCGTTCTCTGCATTCCGGAAGGGTCCCGATCACGGTGGTGATAACCTCCTTAAAAGGCATGCCCTCCCGGATCATGGTGCTGACGATTTCGGCGGTAAGGGTGGCCAGGATATTGGCCTTAACCCCGCTACCCAGGCCGTCGGACAACACGGCTATAGTCCTCTTCCCGGCCCTGCTAATCTTGACCTGGTCGCCGCAAAGTTCCTCGCCCGCCTTCTTCAGCCAGGCCTTGTGGATATCGTAATAAATGGCCATTCAACGGTTGTCCCGGCGAAGCGTCTCCACCAGCTTGACAAGTGTGACCTTTGTTTCCGCAGTGGTTTCCCCCAGGAGTCCGGCAATCTCCTGTGCCGCCCGCATCTGCCTGTCCACGACCTGGTTCAGTTTTTCGAGGGTCTCCGCCTTGAGTCTAAGGAACCCTTCTTTCTGTTTCCATTCCTGTGTCACGTCCACCATGATGCAGGCGATGATCTTCTCCTCCCTTATGGGGAAAATGACCTGCCGCACATACAGGTCATGGCGGGGAAAGTGCATTTCTTTGGCCCGGATAATGCTGTCGTGTTCCCAGACATATCTGAAATCGCTCATATCCCCTAGGACGTGAAATGCCTTTTGCCCCATAAGGGCTTTCCGGTCTTGCCCGAACATGGCGCAAAAGGCCTCGTTCACGATCGTGATATTCAAGTCCAGATCCACCACGACCAGGCCGTTGGGGTCATAATCCCAGAGCATTTTCCAGAGCATTTTTTGGGGTTCGCTCACCGGTTTCTCCTTCCCAAGGATTTGCCTGTCCAGACGCAATCATGCCCAAAATGACGTAAACCACAGGATGAAAGATCCGAGACTCTTGCCGCATTGAATTCATTATAGCATTTCACTCCCATGCTGTGCCAAGATCAATTCGGTCGGCAGGATCACCGCGAAGGGTAAAGGGGGGTATCCATTAAAGGGCGGGGCAAGAGAAAAAGTAAAGAATGCTGGCGCATGGTGGAGACCACGGAATTTGTGGACAGGGAAGAATGTCCGCCCCGGGGGCCTCTACGGGGTGGGCCTATCCAGATCATGACACTCGCCACAGACATTCTCTGACTTGGCATGGAGATGGTGACACAGGTCGCAGTCCATGTCGTTGCCGTAATGGGGCGATTCGTGGGGGTTGAAATCCTCTTCCGTTCGGGTCAGGGCCGAAACCTCCTTCGGTCCGCCGTGGCATTCCCGGCACCGATCCGTTGACACAAAGGCGAAAGGCTTCCGGTCGTGGCAGTCCATGCAGGCCACGTCGTTGGCCAGGTGGGTGTGGCTTAGGGGCATCTTGCCCCTGAGTCCGGTCTTCTCATCGTTATGACACATGGCGCAGTCCCTGTTTTCCTCATCGACAACGGAGACATGCCCTGGCGGCAGTACCGCCTTGGGGCCGTGACAGGCGGCACAGTTTGTGAACCGTGCACCTTCTGTGAGTTTTGCCTTGCCCGGATCCGCGGCCCACCCGAGGGCCGGGAGGGCCAGTGCCGCCAAAAAGGCCGCACCCAGGCCTATCTTCTTAAAAAGACGCATTCCGCTCTCCAATGGGAGGGGATGCCGCCCATCGGCATCCCCCTGATTTATTTTAGACGTTACAAAGGGCAGCCCCTTACGGGCCTAGGATTTGGCCGCATGCTGCCCGGCAATTCGGCCGAACACGATGCAGTCCAAAAAGGCGTTGCTACCCAGACGGCAGGCTCCGTGGATACCGCCGGTCACCTCTCCGGCCGCGTAAATACCGGGAATGATCTTTCCTTCCAGATCGATCACCTGGGCGTCCTTGTTGATCTCCACCCCGCCCATGCAGTGGTGCACCTTGGGCCAGGCAAAGCCCACATAGAAGGGCCCCTTTTCTACGGGTTTGTCACCCTTGGGGATGGGTTTGGCGAATTCCTTGTCCTCTTTGGCCAGGACGAACCGGTTAAACCGATCCACCTGGGCCTTGAATGCGGTCCAGGGAATCTTGAATTCGGTGGCAATGTCCCTAAGGGTGTCGAATTTCTTTACCACCCCCTTGGCCAGAGCCTTCTCGATATAGTGGGCATAGGTTTTGACCCCCTCACTGTCTACGATGGGCAGGCAGGTATGGCCTGTGGCGAAGATGGCCTCGGCCCGGATCCGCCGGTCCGCCAGCTCGTTGACGAAGCGTTTGCCCGTAGCCGGGTCTACCATGAGGCCGTGCATGAAGTTCCGGAGGTTGAACAGGGCGCCGATCCCCACGCCCTTTTCCTTGGGATTGCCCCAGGGACCGGACTGGATCCAGCACAGTTGAATCGGGGTGGCCCCGAGCCTGAGCAGTTCGATCAGGGAATCGGCCGTTGCCCCGCGTTGGTTGGTGCAGGTCACGTCGCCGCCCAGGCGGGGGTCCTGAAGTTCCCTGAAACGCACGTCGTAGCCGAAGCCCCCGGCCGCGACAATGACGCCTTTTTTGGCCTTAACATACTTGACGGTCCCGCTCTCGGCATCCGGAAATTTGTATCCTTCCCGAATCATGATACCCTTGACCCGACCATCCTTGTCCACCACGTACTTGGAGACCATTGTCCGGGTCCTCACGGGGACGCCCAGCTCTTTCAGCTTCTTCAAGGCGGGTTTGATAAAGGCGGCCCCCGACCCCTCCTTGGTCTTCAGGGATCGGGCCACGGAGTGTCCGCCCAGATGGACTACTTCGTCCCTGTATTCGACGCCCAGGACCTCCTCGCTCCAGTCGATCACCTCCCGGGATTTCTCGGCCACGATCCGGACCAGTTCCGGATTGTTGAGGCCCAGACCGGCCTTGACCATGTCTTTGAGGAGCAGATCGGGAGAGTCCTTGATACCGTGTTTTTCCTGGAGTTTTGAGCAGGCACAGGCGATCAGGCCCCCGTTGATGGTCGAGTTGCCCCCCGACAGCCGCATCTTTTCAAAGACCACGGTCTTGGCCCCCATCTTCTTGGCATCGATGGCCGCGGCCGTGCCCGCAAAACCGGTTCCGATCACCACCACATCGAATTCCTCATCCCATTTATCCGGCATGGGGGCCGCATCGGCTCTCTTGCTGCCACTCATGATCCCGCCGGCCAACAGGCCGGCTCCAAGGACCGTTCCGCCGGAGATCTTCATGAATTCTCGTCTGTCCACTCTTTTTTTACTCATTTTACTTCTCCTTTTATTCGAATTTTTTAGACCCTGTTTTCACATAAGCAGGAGTAAGGGCAAGATGGCTTAATTTATGCGGGTCAGGCACCGAAATCCTTGTCAGGGGTCTAATGAGACCCGCCCGCAGATCCGCCTGATCCGCTTAAAAAAATGTGAAATAAATGTGGCGGCCTGCGAAAACAATGCGACATTCGTTGCACTTCAAAAAATAGCATATTTCATGCCTCAACGATGCGTCGATATGGTCCTTTCAATTAACTGGATTTTCGAGGGTTTTCGTTCCCGGTCGAGGATCGAAATAGGCGGGATGGTTGACGGATGTCAGGGAACTTTCCACCGTGTAAAAAGCCGGCACAATCCGGCGTGAAGGGTGCGTATCAAAAACGCTCTTAGAATAGACGTGTAGAGGGAGACAATCCTTTAGTAAAAAATCCGGTATTTTTCTTTCTTGAGACGGATCGAATTTTCTTTACCATCATGATCCAATACAAATTGTTGGGAAACGAAACTTGGCTGTCCCAAAAATTCTTTCCGTCGCACACTCTGCTATTGCCTACTGGTTCGTGAATACCATCGTCCCGTTCCAATAAAGGTCTTTTCGGAGCTCAATATCTTCACGGCTGACACCACATGCCGCCATTGCACCTCGCTGACTTTCATGCCTGCGCATCAGGCGCCATGTTACCACGACAACTGCAAGGCTTGATCTAAGCCCGGAAGTGGGCAGGATTCCCACCTGCTAGCCTCTTCGCCCTTGAACGGCCGCAACTAATAGGTATCCCCGGCTTACTGTCTAGGACACCCACGAATCCGATCCCGATCAACGCCTCATCTCGTCAGGGCCGGTGGCTGACATGATCCGCGTGGCGGGACTGACCGCTCCATCCGGAAATGGCCCTTTTCGGCAACCTAAGGATACTGGCCCGGGCGCATGAGCCCCACGGTCTCTTCCAGTCCGAACATGACATTCATGTTTTGAACGGCGCTACCCGCCTGGCCCTTGATCAGATTATCGATCATGCTCACGACAATGAGTTTCCCCGTCCTTTCATCCGTGTTGAGGGAGAGATTGCAGAAGTTGCTTCCCCGAACGTTGGCTGTGGTCAGGGACCGCCCGGGGCCATAAACCCTCACGAAAGCGCTGCCGGCATAAAAGTCGCGATAGGCCTCTTCCACGGCTTTGATACTCTGTCCCTGTTCGAGATTCGCGTAAATGGTGGTGAGTATTCCCCGGTTCAAGGGAACGACATGGGGGGTAAAGGTCACCCGGATATCTCTGCCCACCAGCAGTCCGAGTTCTCTCTCGATTTCGTAGACGTGCTGATGCCCGGATATCTTATAGGCATTCATGGCTTCATAACGGGCGGGAAAATGGTGAGTGGGGGAGGGTGTTTTTCCGGCACCGGAGACGCCTGTTTTTGCATCAAAGATGATCGACTCCTCTTCGATAAGGCCTGAGCCCATGGCCGGTGCGAGCCCGAGAATGCAGCTGACGGCAAAACACCCGGGATTACCGACCAGGTTGGTTTTGGCAATCTCCTCCCTGTGAAGTTCCGCCAGGCCGTAAACCGACCGGGGGAGAAGTTCGGGAGAAGCGTGTTCCTCCTGCTTGCCGATTCTGACCGCATAACCCCGGTAGGTGTCCAGATCGTTGAACCGAAAATCACCACTATAATCAACGACCTTGACGCCCTTGTCCAGCCAGTATGGGGCCTGTTTCTGGCCCACGCCGTCGGGGGTGGCAAAGAAGACCACGTCAAAATCATCGGGTCGATCGGGGTTATCGGCATCGATAAGTGGGAGATCGCAGAACCCCTTGAGATGAGGGTATATGTCGCTGATCGGAGTCCCCTCGTCCTGTTTGCCCATGAGTGCGGTGATTTCGGCTTCAGGGTGCCCGAGAACCAATTCAATGGCCCCGCAACCCCCGTATCCGCCGGCGCCGATGATGCATACTTTTATCTTTGGCATAGAAGATTTCTCCTTAAATATTGAATCTGAAATTGATGATATCCCCGTCCTGGATCGTGTATTCTTTTCCTTCAAGACTAACTTGTCCCGCCTTTTTGGCCTCCTGGAAGGAACCGTATTCCCGCAGGTGATCAAAGGAAAGCACCTCCGCCCGGATGAATCCTTTTTGGATGTCCGTATGGACGGCACCGGCACCTTCAAGCGCAGGACACCCCTTTTTGACCGTCCAGGCTCTCACTTCGTCGTTCAGGACCGTAAAAAAGGAAATGAGGTTCAGGAGACGATAGGAAGCCCTGATGACCCGGTCCAGGGCGGATGTTTCGATATGATATTCGGCCAGAAATTCCCGGGCTTCTTCAGGCGCCATGGAGGCGATGTCCATCTCCAGTCGGCCCCTGACAACCATCGTTTCGAGATCTTTCGGTCGCTGCACCCAATCCGGGGATGATTCATCCTCCTCATCGTTGTTGATGACGGCAAGCTGGGGTTTGGCGGAAAGAAAGGTGAACCCTCTCAGGACCGGAGCCGATGCCAGTTCAGGGTCGTGGCGCAATGGCCGGCCGTTTTCCAGCATCTCCCGGCAGGCCTTGATGAGGGTATATTCTTCCTCATGGGGTCTGGTTCCCCTTTTGCTGTCCAACTCAATGCGTTCGATCCTTTTTTCCGCGACCACCAGGTCACTCAGGATCATCTCTTCTTCGATCTGCAGATAATCGGCTTCCGGCGTGGGTGCCAGGCCCCCCGGGGCTTCGAAATTTCGAAGCACATGTATCAGGGCGTCACAGACACGGATTTGATTCCAGATGGCGCTTTCGGATTTGGCCGGTGTGCCTGAAACGGTCCGGGAGGGGAGGAGGTACTCCACCTGGGTATAGGTCGTTTTTTGGGGCTTGTAAGTTTTCTCCAGAAAATCAACCCGTTCATCAAACACTCTGACCGTGCCGATCCTCTGGTCGGTTCGAGAGCCCTTTTTGGCTTCATCCTCACCCCTGGCCCCGGTAAGGGCGGAAAAAATGGTTGCTTTCCCGGCCTGGGGAAGGCCGACGATTCCAAGTTTCATGGGATGACCACCTTTTTCTTTGTTTCACTAAAATCAAATGCCGGGGATTATACAAAATAAAGGTTTTTTTTTCATGTTAAATAGTACCCACCCGGAAATGAATCCCGCGTTTGCAGGTGGAAATAAGGAATCCCGCCGACTTGTCCGACGGGTGGACGCGAAATTGCGGAAACGGGCAATTTCTGAATGAAAACCGGGCAAAAAATCAAAATGTTGACAGATTGCTTTTCAGTAAGTTAAACTTTAAAAAATTTAAAATTTTATAGCAACTTTGGTCAATATGGTTCTCTTTTTGTAATCTTTATTTTGAATGTGAGGTGAGGATGACTCCTAAAAAGAGCGAGAAACAACGCTCTCAACATGATACGCCGGATTCAAAATCGGATAATTCCACTCCCATTGTCCGCCTGTATCCTGAAAGAAGAGAAAAAGAACGCCGGAGCGGCAAGGATCGCCGGAGCAGCGTGGAACGTCGCGGCAAACGGGACAGACGAACCCGGGAGCGCACGGAAGATTTTCCGGAAAGACGCGAACGTGAGGATCGAAGAGGCGGGGACGATCGGCGAAGGGTCGAAGACCGCAGAAAGGGCGACAGGCGGGTCAAGCGATTGAGAATTCCCATATTCCTGAAGCTCGCCTGCATGTCCATGCTTCTCATTTTGTTCATTATTTCAACCATCAGTTTCTTCATTTTGGGAAGACAAAAGGCGCAATTCGTGGATCAAATGATTGATCTGGGGATGAGCACCGTTCGAATTGCCGCGAATAATGCAGCCGATAAACTACTTGGAGAAGAGGAAGTCGCTCTTTTTCAGTTGGTCAATGATATCGCCCAGAATGAGGCTTTTCTGTTTGCCGTCATTACCGACGATCGGAATATCATCAGGGCTCACAGTCAAATCGACCTGGTCGGCAAGCCCTACGTCTCGCCCGATACGATCGGGGCCGTCAAGGAAGAAAGGGGCGTCGGATCCAGCTTGATGGCCTATGGCGGCCATGAAGTCCTCTACCTCGAGATGCCGATTGAGTACCAGAAACTCAAAATTGGAGCGGTCCGTTTAGCCATTTCCCAGGAGGGCATCCAAAAAAATATCCAAAAGGCTAAGCTGTTTATTCTTATGCTCACCATTGGGGTCATCTTTGTGGGTGTCTTTTTGAGCTTGGGCCTCAGTATGTATTTTTCTCATCCCATCAAGAAATTGGGTGCGTCCACAAGGGCCCTGGGTGCCGGCGAATTCGATTATCGTGTCAAAATCCAACGCAATGATGAATTCGGGGACCTCGCCTATGCCTTCAACAGAATGGCAGAGGATCTGGAACTCAACGAGAAGATCAAAGGATCTTTTGGCCGGTACGTCACCCCGGAAATCGCAGAAATGATCGTCGCAAATCCGGAAAATCAGTGGATGAAGGGGGCGAGGGTCGATGCCTCGGTTTTGTTTGTGGATATCAGGGGATTTACGTCAATGGCCGAAGAAGAGGCCCCTGAGCGCATCGTGGAACTGCTGAACGAATATTTTACACGGATAACAGAGATCGTCATCAAATTCGGCGGTCACCTGAATAAGTTTGTGGGGGATGAGGCCATGGCGGTCTTCGGGGCACCCGCACCGAATCCCCGACATGGGGAAGCCGCAGTCCGGGCCGCCCTTGAAGTGCGTGAGGAGATTGAACGGTTCAACAGGGAAGAATGTACGTCGGATTTAACCATTCAAGTGGGAATCGGTGTGAATTCCGGGGAAATGGTGGCGGGGAACCTCGGCTCAGAAAAAAGGATGGAATACACCATGGTTGGGGACAACGTAAATGTGGCCTCAAGATTGACCGCACTTGCAAAACCGGGCGAGATTCTGATCAGCAGGAGTACTTTTGATTCAATAGGAAGCGGGCAAAAGCCGATGATAAAAACAAAGGGAAAGGTGCCGATCAGGGGAAGAAGGATGGAGATCGAGGTGTTTAACTTGCTGGGATTGGAGGAAGGAAGCCGGGATGGCTAAGGCTAATTGCAAGACGGGGGGATTCAGGGGCCTAGTCGGTTTTATGGGCTTTTGTTTTGCCCTCCAGGGGTTCCTCTTTCTCCTTTCATGTAAGACGATAGAAGCCCCCTCAGGCACGACCGGTGAGGTGAGCCCTGAAAAAGAATCTTCCGGGACACTTCTGGTTCGCTCGGAGGACCTTGTGGTCTATCGGTTGGAGAATGACGACGGCCCCGAGATACTGGCTGAAAGGTTTCTGGGGGATCCGGGTAAGTCCTGGGTCGTCGAAGAAGCAAATAACGGGGCAATTTTCGGGAAAGGGCAGGTTGTCGTCATCCCTCTTAAGGAAGAAAACAAGGGAGGCCTTTACTCGGACGGATATCAATTGGTGCCTGTGCTGTGTTACCATCGTTTTTCCCAGAAATGCGTGTCTGCCCTGTGCACGTCGGCCCGGCTCTTCGAACAGCAGATGAAGTACCTTGGCGATAACGGTTACAGAGTTGTCACGATGGAAGAGTTGATGGCATTCTTGATGTATCGTCGAGCCCTGCCGAAGCGTTCCGTGGTCCTCACCATCGATGGCGGATACAGATCAGCCTATGAAATCGCCTATCCTATCCTGAAGACATACGGTTTCAAGGCGACATTTTTTATATATCCCGATTTCGTAGAGACTTCGAGAAATGCCGTCACATGGAACCAGCTCAGGGAGATGAAACAGGATGGGTTTGAAATCGGATCTCAGACCCTGTCCCATTGCGATCTTACCAAAAAAATTGAGGGGGAAGACAGCCGGGCCTATGAGATCAGGATCAAAAGAGAAATCGTGGGCTCCAAAGAGACGATTGACAAGATGTTAGGACAGGACACTGTTTTTTTGGCGTATCCCTTCGGGGCCTATGATCCGGTCGTCCTCAATATCTGCGACCTCGCAGGTTATCGATTGGGGATGACCATGAAAAGGGGCGGTAACCCGTTTTTTGCCGATCCCCTCGCGTTGAGGAGAAACCAGATTCTGAAAAAGGATATGAAGCATTTTGTTGAGTCCCTGGATGATTTCCATTCTTTTTCCTTAAGGTAAATACGTGTCATTTGTGAGAAATATACTCATTTGGGTTGTCGTTTTATCGGGATTATTCTCCGGCTGCGTTTCAGTCCGAACAAGACCCGCTCCGGCGGATATCGAAGAGATCCCCCCGGTCGAAAGCCTTTCTAGCGACTATTTCCAAAAGGGACGAGAGTACGAACGCGTCGGCGATTTTTCGGAAGCGCTCCAGGCATACAAGACTGCCGAAGCATTGGACCACCTTAATCAGGAGCTTATTGAGAGCAGAAGGCGAGTCGAGAGGGCTCTCAAAAAAATGGCCGAAGATCATTACAATCTCGGTCTGAAGCTTAAAAAAGAAGGGAAATATGGCGAAGCCCGTAAGCAGTTTTTGACGGCGCTCAGATTACGCCCTGAGCATCCGAAGGTAAAGGAAACCCTGCTTTCCAGAAAACGGATTCGGATCAATCGGTATATTGTCCACACCATCAAAAGGGGCGAGAGTCTTTCAATGCTTGCAGGGCGATATTATGGAAAGGCCCTGAACTTTCCCACAATCGCCAAATACAATAATATAGCGGATGCCGGAAAGATCTTTGCGGGGGACAAGCTCAAGATCCCGGTCATTGAAGGAATGGTGATCCCGGTCGATGACAAGAACATGGAAACGGAAAGGCCGGAAACCTCCATCATCGAATCCTGGGACTGGGAAGGGGGAAGTGACGCTTGGGATCAAGGGGGTCATTCCCGAGGACCGGCCGACCAAATTGCATATTATCGGGATCACGGCATAGAGCTTTTCAGAGATCAGAAGTATCATGAGGCTGTTGTCGAATTTCAAAAGGTTCTGTATGAGGATCCCGGGGATGAGACAGCCCTTGATTATTGCCATAGATCCCACCTTCAGATCGGGCTTGCTCTTTTCGAAGCCGGAGATTATCTGGGATCAAGAAAAAATCTTGAGACGGCAATCAAATACAACCAGAATTGTCCCCAATGCCTTCAATACATTGGTGAAAGCGAAGAGCGGTACAAGGACCTTCATTACAAAATGGGTATGGAATACTACGGGAAGGAACAACTGGTCGCAGCCATCGATGAATGGGAATCCGTGCGAATCATCGATCCGGAATACAAGAGGGTGGATTACCTCATTAATAAAGCAAAAACGATTTTGAAAAAACTGGAGGAGCTTAAGGGGAAAAAGGATCAACCGTGAGATAATCTGCAACTATTGTGTTTCCATTTGTTGCCTTTGACATTTGAAATTCCAGACTATAGCCCCTGACCCCCATGCTGCGGGGTCTTCGACCGGCCCTGATGACCAGCTTTTTTAAACCGAAATAAGATTCCTCGGGCCCTCATATCAGCTTTTTCGCAGCAATACGTAGATAGCCCCTGTGCCGCCGTCATAGGGCCTTGCCGTAGCAAAGGCCAGAACGATTTTCCTGATGGAACCCCGGCCCAGCCAGAGGGGCAGGCCTTCCTTGAGAACAGGAAAGCTGTCCGGGGAATTCAACCCGCGACCGTGAACGATGAGCACGCACCTGAGCCCCTTCTTATGGCTTTGGATGAGAAAATCCCTGACCTCATTCTCGGCCTCCGGCCTGGTCAGGCCGTGGAGGTCGATATAGTCCTGGACCGGGAATTCTCCCCTTTTTAACCTTTTCATAAATCTTCGGCTGAATCCCTTTACAGAACCTTCCATGTATTCGTCCGTAAAGGTCATGTCCATGTCCACAGAACCGCGGACCAGACCGTAAAGCATGGTCATGGTTTCCTGCTCGTCGTCGGGAGCCGGATGCGAGGGCCTGTTGTGCATTCCCTGAGGTCTTGCGATTCTTCTCTTATCATCCGGGAAGGGTTCGACATCGGACATCGCTTCATAAAACAGGTGGCTGTCACCCGGTAGGACCTTTTCTTCGATGGATTTTTTCGGAGCGGACGCTTCCGCTCGTTTTCGGGCTTTTTTTACCTTTAAACGGAGATTTTTGAAGGCCGGGTTAAAAATATCCTTTTCCTTGGTCACGTCTATTCTCCGCGTAATGGGTCCCCTTATATACGCCGTGAAGATATAATCACTTGAATTTACACTTACATATTTACTATAAGGGTAAATACAAGTAAAGTTCATGCTTGTGTCCTGTCTGATCTGAAAAACTACAATACCATATTCATTCTTTATGCAGGGAGACCGAATGGCAAGGATAGACGATTATAACCAAGCCTTTGAGTTGGGAAAGAAGGAACTGTTCGACAAGGCTCCGGATCTCGTGGCAGAGTATTCAGGATGCGAAATTGAAGGAGACGCGGCGGGGAAACCGAAGCTCATACTGGATTTCCTGAACCGGCCGGTTGTCATTTCATGGCCCGATCTGGATTTCAGGTACAGGGACTCGGCTGAGGACCTTCAAATTCAGCAAAAGGTCCTGCTCGTTCATTATCTTTCAGGGGCCTGGGCCTCAAAAGGAGCCCCCTTGACCGGCAAATGGATCGCCTACCAGGAGGTCCCCGACGGGAGGTTCTATCTGGACGCGTTCCTGAAAAGGGCCAAGATCCCCCTTCTTCAGGGCTTTGGAGAGCATCCCGAACTGCTTGAGGAATTGGCAACCCGGGCCTTTGGGGCCGAATCCTCCGACCACGGCGATGTGTCTGTGGTGATCAGGGTCCTGCCGTTGGTGCCTATGGTCTTGCTTCTCTGGAAAGGGGATGAAGAGTTTTCCCCCGAAGGCAACATTCTCTTTGATCGGAACATCCCCCGCCTTTTTTCGGCCGAAGACATCGCCTGGCTCGCCGGTATGGCGGTATACCCGCTTATCGGTATGGCGAAGGCGAAAGGGTGAGAAAGGACCCGAAGTCGAATATGTTTGAGAATATATGCAAATGAGTATCATCCTTACATATTAAAGCTTTGGTAAGAGTTTGGGCTTTTGAAAAAGTGAAGGTCTTGGGTCATGACCCATCCATAGAAGAATGCCTTTCAAAGATCTAAACAGTTACAAGTTTTGTAACAGGGCATGAATCAACCGGACATATGGACAAAAAGGAGCCTAAGATGCCTGAAAGGAAGCCTTTGGTCGGTGTCATCATGGGGAGTAAATCAGACAAGGAGGTGATGGACAAATGCTCGGAATTGCTCGAGGAACTTGGCGTTCCCCATGAGTTGAGAGTGCTCTCGGCCCATCGCACGCCTGATGACACGCGGCGTTTTGCCGAAACGGCCGAAGAACGCGGTCTCCAGGTCGTCATCGCCGGGGCCGGGTGGGCGGCCCATCTTGCGGGATTCGTCGCGGCCCATACGACCTTGCCGGTCATCGGGGTTCCCATCGATTCTTCACCCCTCAATGGCATGGATGCCCTGTTGTCAACGGTCCAGATGCCTCCGGGGATCCCTGTTGCCACTGTTTCTCTGGGGGCAGGCGGTGCGAAGAATGCGGCGGTTCTAGCCGCCGAGATCCTGGCCCTTAAGTACCCGGCCATTGCCAAAAAACTCAAGGTCTATCGCGAGGCCCTGACACGGAAAGCAAGGGAAACCACACAGGTTTGGAATCCTTGAAAAATAAAGGGCTCATCCTTGATATCAAACGGGGGCGAGGCGTCGAACAAGGATTGACAAGGGCCGCAGAGGTCCTCCTTTCAGGCGGTGCCGTCGTCTTCCCGACGGAATCTTTCTACGGCCTCGGGATCAATGTCACGGACGAGAGGGCCATTCATCGCCTTTTCGATATCAAAAAGAGACGGGAGGACCATCCGGTTTTGATTCTGATCCCTTCTCGCGAGGCCCTGGATCAGTATGTGACTCATATTCCCGATGCGGTAGGGCTTCTCATAGACCAATTTTGGCCGGGCGGCCTGACAATCGTCCTAGAGGCCGGTTCCCGGGTTTCTCCTCTCCTTACGGCCGACACGGGAAAGATAGGGGTCCGTCTTTCCAGTCATCCCATCGCGACGGGATTGGCTCGGGCGGCCGGGGTGGCCATTACCGGAACCAGTGCCAATGTTTCCGGGGCGCCTCCCTGCACTGACGCAGCAGATGTCCTGCAATCCATCGGAAGGAGTGTGGATCTGATTCTGGACGCAGGAAAAACAATGGGGGGCCGAGGGTCCACGGTCCTTGATATGACGGTTGATCCACCTTTGATTGTCAGGGAGGGGATGGTCAGCAGGGATCGGCTTGAGGAGTGGATCGCCCTGTGAGACGCTTTCGATTACAATGCGACGACCGATATAGATCTTTCAAACCAAAATGAATGATCCCCCAACCGCGAAAGATTCAGCGGGCCTGCGCGTTTATGGAAAAGGAGTGATCTATGATTCGAGGTGTGAAAAAATTCATGAAGAAAGTCTTACTCAACGGCCGGTTTTTGTGTCCGCTTTTTTTAGCGGTCATATGGCTTGCCCTGCCCCCGGCGAGCATGGGCGCCATAGATGATATTTCCCGAATTCGAAAGGGCGTCATCAAAATTACGGTTATTGCGCAAAAGGCGGATTATGCCGTGCCCTGGAATCCGGGCCGAATGGATCGGAAGACGGGGACCGGCTTCATCATTTCCGACAATCGGGTTCTCACCAATGCCCACATAGCCAGTAACGCCAGATTCATTGCCGTTGAGAAGGAAGGGGATGCCAGGAAGTATGAAGCCAGAGTGCGGTTCGTCGCCCACGATTGCGACCTGGCCATGCTGGAGGTGCCGGACAGGACCTTTTTCAATGATACGGTTCCTCTGTCCATTGGCGGCGTGCCTACGCTGAATTCCGTGGTGGCTGTCCTGGGTTATCCTATCGGGGGACGCAGGCTGTCCGTCACGAGAGGTGTCGTATCCCGTGTCGATTACCATATCTATTCCCATTCCATGCTGGATCAGCACCTGGCTATTCAAATCGATGCGGCGATCAATCCCGGAAACAGCGGAGGGCCGGTGTTTCAGGGAAATACGGTCGTGGGCGTGGCGTTTCAGGGCTACCGCGGAGATGTGGCCCAGAATGTGGGTTTCATGATTCCCGTACCCGTAATCAATCGATTCATGAAAGATGTGGAAGACGGCCGATATGACCGGTATGTCGACCTGGGTATCCGGTATTTCCCTCTCCTGAACGGAGCCCATCGCCGTGCCGTGGGCCTTGGTCCGGAGGACTCCGGTGTCATGCTGACCCATGTTTACAGCGCCGGTCCCTGTAACGGCATCCTTGAGGTTGGAGACATTTTGCTCGCCATTGACGGCCTTCCCATTTTCAGCGATGGATATGTCCAAATGGACGGGGAACGACTTCATATGGCGGAGGTCGTGGAGCGAAAATTTAAAGGAGACTCCGTTCGCCTGACCATTTTGAGGCGGAATACAACCCGGGAACTCGAAGTTGCCCTGAATTCACCCTGGCCCTTTGTGATGCAGACCTGGCGGCATGATGTGCGCCCGCGGTTCGTGGCTTTCGGGGGCATGGTTTTTCAACCCCTTTCAAGGGCCTTTATCAAAGAGACAAATCTTAGAGACATTGACGTTCTCTATCGTTTCACATACTACCTGGATAATGAATTGTATCTCGAGACCCCGGAGATTATCGTGTTGAGCAAGATCCTTCCGGATCCTATCAATATATACAGCCGCCGTTTTGTGAATTCCATTATCCTTGAAATTAATGGGATGAAAATCAGAGTGCTTGAAGATGTCTCAGAGGCCTTTAAAAAACCTGCGGAATATTATGTGATCCGGCTCCTGGGAAAAGGCCGCCCTTTGGTGCTCGAGCGAAAAGCCGTCGAGGAGGCGAGGACGCGAATTCTTCGGAGGTATGGCGTCCTGAGCGAAGAGTATCTGGGAGATTCCTTCGTGCCTGAGGACTGGCGGAAACCTAAGGGGTGACCATCCGGAAATCATGTATTTCCGGATGAAAACTAAGGAAGAAAGAGGTGGGTCACAGAGATCTCTTTTTATCTTTAACATATGGGGAACCGATGAATATGCTGACACGAAAGATCCCGTTTTTATTACTTATAGCCATATGTCTTGTTTTTCAGAGTTGTAGCGGAATGAAAACCGCCCGATCCGCCGGAAGCACTTCCGACCCTCTCATCGGATCTCTGATTCGGGTCAATGTGGCCGGTCAAGGGTACAATTTTCATCGGCCATGGAATCAGGGCTCGCCATCTACCCACACGGCTATCGGCGTGATTGTTCAGGGGCCTCGTGTGCTTCTGACGGCTCAAATGATAGCCAACCATCGGTATGTGGAATTGGAGAAACTGGAGACGGGCCGGAAAGGGCGTGCCGAGGTGGAGGTGGTAGATTACGAGGCCAACCTGGCCCTGCTAAAGGCAAAGGATCCGGATTTTCTCACGGATATGCGGCCCCTTGAATTGACGACCGAGGCCGTGTCGGGAGATCTCCTGACCATTCTTCAGATCAAGGGTAACGGCAATATCGCACCCAGCGAGAGTCCCATCACATCCATTGAACTGGCTCGTCAAGCCTTCGGGGGCTTTTTCCTCACCTATCGTTTGAACGGGTCCCTGCAGTATCGGTACAACAATGCCACCCTTCCGGCGCTCAAGGGGAGGAAACTGGCCGGACTCCTCACCGGATACGACGCCAAGGCTCAGACGATCGATATCCTGTCGGCCCCGATCCTCTCACATTTTCTCAAGGAAGCGACCGGAGAGAATTACCGGGGGTTTCCAAGATTTGGGGTTCGAGTCGTGCCGACGGATGATCCGCAATTGCGCCGTTATGAAGGGATTCCCGATGATCTCGAAGGCGTTTATGTCCAGCAAGTGGCCAGGGGCAGCGCCGGAGAGAAGGCCGGGATCAAAGTGGGTGATATTATTGTAGAGATGGCCGGATATCCCGTTGACCGTCATGGCAGCTACCCACATCCCTTGTATGGGAAAGTTTCCTTGCCCCACTTGATTCGGTGTGTTTTTTTCGCCGGGGACAAGATCAAAGTCAGCGTTTTTCGAAAAGGAAAAACCAGGGAGATCGAAATCGTTCCTGAAGAAATTCCTGTGAAGGACTTTCTCGTCCCACCCTATGTAGTCGATACGCCTCCCCGGTATTATATCCTTGGGGGATTGGTGCTCCAGGAACTTTCCCTCTCCTATTTACAGGAATATGGTTCCCAGTGGCTCGTCAAGGCGCCTATCGGACTGGTCAATTATCAGAAAAACCAGCATGCGATAGATCCGGGGGGGCGGGAAAAAATTGTTTTTCTCTCACAGGTCCTGCGTACGTCCCAGACCATCGGCTATGGAAGTTTGACTGATCTGGTCGTTACCCGCATCAACCACAAGGCCATAAACAAGCTTGAAGACGTGCCGCGAGCCCTTGAAACACCGGTGAAGGGTTTTCACCGGGTGGAATTCGAAGAACACCCGAAGGTGATTTACATCGATCCCGCAGAGATTGAAGGCATCAACCGCCAGATTCGACAACGGTATAACCTGCCCGCGCTTCAGAACATTGCGATCAAGTGAAACAATACCTGTTTTGTGTAGATAAAGAACTGCACGCTCGTGGAGGAGGGTGTTTTCTGTTTTCCTGATGCAGTCACATCCAGGGGGCTGATCTTAAAGAACTCCAGAGGGAGGTATGTTCGGGGAACCGGGCCGTGATTTTTTTTGGTGCAGCGCATGGACGCCCGGATTTTCAGGCCTGTTGACCACATTGATCCGGCTTATGCCCGGGATTTGAGGTAAGTGATCCGAAATGGCAAGAATTTTGCATTCAATTTGTAGCTGGACTACGACTTACGTTTTTTTTGTAAGATAATAATTTCGGAAGACATCGATCAGAATGTTGCACTGTGAAATCCATCTTATTGATGACCCCAAGGCCGGGTCTTGGCGTCAAAATCAGGGGCTTGGTGATCGGTTATGACTGAAGACCAACTGGACACTTATTCCGATGTTCGCCTCAGGTACAAGAAGGGTGATCTTATCATCAAAGAAGGGGACTATGGGATCTCCATTTATAAGATTGTCACGGGAAAAGTCACGGTATATGCAGAGGCAGAGGATTTGGAGATTCCTCTGGGCACCCTTGGACCGGGAGAGGTTATCGGCGAAATGATTTTCCTGGACCAGAACATTGAACGTCGTTCCGCGTCAGCAAGAGCACTGGAAAACACTGAAGTGGAGTCATGGCATCCGGGAATGCTTGCAAAAGAATACGAGCGGATGCCTCCCATTTTGAAAATCATCGCCGACCAGGCCCTGGTCCGTCTGATTCGAATGAACCGGTTGATCCCCCAGTTGGTGAAAAGAGAGGCGCAGAAAAAGTCAAAACCAAAGCTGAGACCCGCGCACATGGAACAAAGACGTCATTATCGAAAGGAGGTCAGGCTGCGGGCCTCCTGCCGCCCCGCGGGGACTGCGATAGGCAGGGGCTTATCCGGAGAGATCAAGGATGTCAGCCTGGGGGGAGTGGGGATGGAAATCAGACTCCCGAGCGTGGGTAAATTCCCTTACAAGGCGCAGGACGAGTTTATTATCAATACGGTCCTTCCAAACGGCAAGGATCTCGAACTCAGGGCCAAAATATTGTCGATCAAAAAGAGCGGAGCACCCGGAAAGCTCTTTTTGGGGATGTGCTTCAACGATCTCTCAGACATCGCGACCAGGGAACTCGGCTTTTTTCTCATGCCGGCATAAAGAGGTAAACTCTATGACGATTGATCACAATATTTTGGGATATCTCGCGAAAGAGGAAAGCTTCAGTGACAAGGCATTCATTGTCAAGGAAGGCAGCGGCGGGCATTGGGTCTATGTGATTATTGAGGGTAAGGTCAAGGTCAAGAAAAATACGCCCAAGGGCCTAGTCACCATCGATGCCCTCAAAGAGGGGGACATATTCGGAGAGATGGTCCTGTGGCAGTCTGGGCAAGAGGCTCGAACAGCATCGGTCATCGCCGACGGCCCGGTCAAGGTGGGCGTCCTGGACAGTGAACAATTGCTCAGGGATTATGAAACTATTTCTCCGAGGTTGAAAAGCCTTCTCAGGTCATTGATCATGCGGCTCGACAATACAACAAAAAAGGCCGTTGTGATGGCCGTGCAGGCGAGGGAGAAATAGGGGGCCTACTCCCCCCTTGTAGTCAGGCGCCAGTTTGAAAAAAGCCACCGGACGGGCCGGTGGCTTTTTTTCGTTTTTTTCGTCTCAGGATGATCTACTTACCTTCAAAGGTCGGCCTACCTTTGCCCACACTTGTCAGACCCGTCAGGGCGTCTTTGGTGGCAAAGATTTCTTTCAAATGATCCAGCTCCAGCTTTGTGGCTTCGGCAATGGGCTTATCAAAGCCCTCGTCCATAATCTGATTAGTGAGCCTAAGGGCAATAGGCGCCTTGGAAGAAAGGATCTTGGCGGTCTTGGCGGTCAGAGGATCATCGTTGCCCAGGTATTTGCCGTCCAGCCAGTTCGGGATGTTTTCATCGGCAAAGAGCGTTTTGATTTTCTGCCAATCCTCCGGTAGTTCTTCCGTTTTCCTGCCTTTATTGGGAACCAGGCTGCCCTCTGCAATCATGGCCCGGATCTTCTCCTCGATCTCCTCAGGGGTGAAGAAATAGTCCACGATCCCTATGGCATGGGCTTCCTGGCCGGAGATGATACGGCCGGAAAAGACGAAATACTTGGCCAGTTCCTTTCCCACATAGCGACTGGGGCGCTGGGTGCCGCCCAGGCCCGGATAGATTCCGATACCCGTTTCAGGGAATCCCATGATGACCTTGGGTGTTGCCACGATGACATCGGCGGAAAGGGCATACTCCAGTCCACCGCCCAGCGCCATGCCTTCCATCTTGGCGACCACCAGCTTTTCGCTGTCGTCGATTTTCTGGAGAACCTGCTGTCCATAGGATGTAAAGGCCACATTGTCATCCAGGCGGTCAGACTTGATGCACTGGATGAAAAATCCGATATCCGCGCCGGCCACAAAGGCCTTGCCTGCAGCGTCCAGGATGATGGCCTTGGTATCGGGATCGGCTTCAGCCTGATCAAAGGCCTCTTCCAACTGTTTGACAACGGTCTCATTTAGGGCATTCATGGCATCGGGCCTGGAAATGGTGACCCGACCAACGTCCCCGTCCTTGGTGTATTTCACATAACGGATATCCCAGGGCTCGCCCTTGCTCTTCTGCCGGGACAGAATTTCCGGGACCTCCAGGGTCGGCCATGCCTTCAGCAGGTTTTCGACCAGTTCATGGGCCTTCTCAATTCCCACGCGATTCATGATTTCAAAGGGGCCTCTTCTCCAGCGCAGACCCACCTTGGCGCCCAGGTCCGTATCCGCAACATCGGATACGCCTTCCTGGAGGAGGGAGGCGGCCACAAAAAAGACCACGGCCTGGAGCCGATCGGCGACGGCCTGCATGTTGTCTTCCTGAACATCTCCTTCGAGGGACCAGAGCTTGCCGGAATCCACCTGCTCCCTGAGCATGGCCGAAGGGGCATAGAAGGCACCGAGTTTGTCACCCAGGGTGGTGGCGGAATGAAGGGCAATGGGAACGCCCGTGACATTCATCAGCTCAAAGGGGCCCATGCCGATGCCAAGAGAGTCTTTGGCCGCTTTGTCAATGGTGGGAATGTTGGCGATTCCCTCTTCAAGGAGCCTGGTGGCTTCATTCAGCCAGGGCACGAAGAATCGGTTTACGGCAAACCCGGGAGCGTCCCGGACCAGGATGTCGGTTTTGCCTGTAAGCTGAGCGTACTGTTTGCTCGCCGCGGTGGTCTCCGGAGACGTCTTGGATCCCGGGATGACCTCCAGTAGTCGGTTCTTGGCGGGGTGGTAGAAAAAATGGAGCCCGACGAATCGATCCGGCCGGTTTGTTGCACCGGCCAGTTCATCCACTGAGAAGGATGATGTGTTGGTCGCAAGGATGGTTTTGGGTTCACAGGTCTCGTCAAGCCTCTTGAAAAGATCCTTCTTGACGGCCATATCCTCGAATACGGCTTCTATGACAAGATCGCAATCCTTTGTTTCCGTGAAATCCGTGGTCCCATGGATGCGACCCATAATCTTGTCCACCTTCTCAGGCTTCATGATTTTTCGATCTACAGCTTCCTGGAGGGTCGCCTTGATATTGTTTAACCCTTTCTCCACGAATTCGGGTTTGATATCGACCATGACGACGGAAAGCCCCTCTTGGGCCGTTTTTTGGACGATGCCGCTTCCCATATTGCCAGCGCCGATAATCCCAATCTTTTTCATTCTTTGAACCTCCGTTAGTATCAGCGGTCATCAGTGACCATATTTGACTGAAAAAAGTAATAAATTTTCGTTTCCCCTTATCAGATTAGGAAAGGAGGGTCAACCAAAAACGGGCATCTCACCCTCCCCAAGGCGCCGGAAAAAGACATAAGCCATATCTGTCCACTTATTTGAAATTACAGGTGAAAGATCAATTTTAAAAGCGTTGAAATCGGGGGCTTGATCGGTGAAACAGGTTCGCAGTCCCGGTGGCATTTGCGGCGGTGATTTTACGTTTCGTAAGCGGGAAACGTCAGGAGATTACGACGATGTCCTCCGGAAAACGATTTAATTTTTCCATGCCCCTGGCCTTCACTTGAAAGGTGTTTTCGACGCCCACGACACCCTCGCCGGGGAATACGCATTTGGGTTCCAGGGCCACGATCATCCCTTCTTCCAGGATATGATGGGAATGCCGACCAATGATGGGCCATTCGTCCAGCTCAAGCCCCAGGCCGTGGCCCACGAATGGCACCGGCTGGGGATGTCCCATGAATCCCTCGGATAAGCCAGCCCTGTCGACGATCCTTAAGGCCATTTTATAGAGATCTTCGGCCACGGTTCCCGGCCTGCCGTTTTCTGCAACCGCATCCTGGACCTTGATCATGACCTGGTGGGCACGGTAGAGTTTTTCGGATAGCTTGCCCTTGGAAAAGATTCGGGCCTGGTCGGAGAGATATCCGTCGACGTTGGAGGCATAGTCCACCAGGACGGGCACATGGGATTCTATCTTTACCCAAGCGGCCCCCTGGGAGGCAAAGGGTCCGGCACCCAGGCCCCCGGTCGGACCCGGTGTGGCGCTTGGCATTGTACTACAGGCTCCCGCCATGATATGCCCGTAAATGGTTTCCATGTTAAAGGCCCGGGTACGCACCAGGCCGGGATGCCCCTCTGATCTGTAAAATGCCTCGGCCTTGATCGCGAGTTCCATTTCGGTCTCCGATGCCGCCAGGAACCGGGGAAAATGGTGGTACAGTCTGTCTCCAAGATCTGCCGCTTTTCGAATAAAGGATATTTCATAGGAGGACTTGACCATGCGAACCTTTCTGATGTGGGGGGAAACATCCACCAGTTCGCACCCGGCAAACACCTTTTCGTATATTCGGAAGAGATTGACAGGAAGGACATCCAACTCAAGTCCGATTCTTCGAGGCATACCTCCCATATGATCCCGGATCAGGCCGGGCAGGCGTTTAAAACTGGAAAGGGAAACCGCCTGCCGGATGACTCCGTCCGTCAGGGCCCGCTCCAGGCTCTTTCGCACCATCAGAAGAGGTGCGGGAGACGATGAGGGGATCCACAGGTGTGCATCCTGGTCCGTACCGCTGAAATAGTAGACGGATATTTTTTGAAGGAGAAGCGCCCCGTCGATTCCGTCTTTTTCCAGAAGGATCTGCAATTTTTTCGCCCGTCCGGATATTTCTTCCTCAAGATTTGGCTTTTCCATTGTGTCTCCGTAAAGGTTAGGGTTGACTTGACAAAGGAAAATTCATTATAGGTAGGCATGATCTTCCGCACCAAACCATCGGCTCTTATCGCCGGGTTTGGAAAAGGAGACGGCAAACCTCATGACCAGGAGCGTTTTATATAACCCATGCAAGCGGATAGGCGCAACAGCAAAGAAATGAAAGCGGCCGTCAGGGAATTGCTCAGAGAGAAGAAGGGCGTTCTTTTGGCCCATAACTATCAACTTCCTGAGGTCCAGGATCTGGCCGATTTCTCGGGTGATTCACTCGAACTTTCCATAAAGGCCTCTCAGACGGATGCGGAAGTCATCGTATTCTGCGGGGTTCATTTTATGGCCGAGACGGCCTCCATGCTCTCACCGGATAAGACCGTTTTGCTGCCGGTAAAAACGGCAGGATGCCCCATGGCGGATATGATTACGGCTCAGGCTCTCAGAGAAAAAAAACGGGAGATGCCGGGCGCTGTCGTGGTCAGTTACGTGAATACGACGGCGGAGGTGAAGGCAGAGAGCGATATCTGTTGTACGTCGGCCAATGTCATCCAGGTGGTCAACTCCATTGATCCGGATAAGCGGGTCCTGATGACCCCGGACAAGAATCTCGCCCAATACACGATCAAAGAGACCGGCAGGGATATCAGCTATTGGGAGGGGTACTGTCCCGTTCACAATAACCTTGGTGCGGACCAGGTTCGGCGGGTGAAAGCAGCCCATCCCGACGCCCTGTTTCTGGCCCATCCCGAATGCCCACCGGAGGTGCTTGAACTGGCCGATGAGATCAAGAGCACGTCGGGAATGATCGCCTTTGCCGCTAAGTCCGGCAGAAAGAAATTCATCATCGGAACCGAGACAGGGATTCTTCATCCCCTTTCAAAGGCCAATCCGGGTAAAGACTTTATTGCCGCAGATGAACGGATGGTCTGCAGGGATATGAAAAAGACGGGACTAAAAGACATTTTCAAGGCACTCCAAACCATGAAACCGGTGGTCAAGGTCCCTGAGGATATCAGAATACGGGCCAGGAGGGCGGTTGAACGCATGCTCTTAGTGCCAAGAGGCTGAAAGGCTCTTCATGGAAAGTCTATGAACAAACAAGTCAAGAGTAATCTCGAATACCTCCGAAAACTCTTCATCATGCCGGACAAACCGGACAAATTCATCGAGTTTGGCCACGATCTTCTCGAGGTGCTCCACGATTTTTTTGCAGACAAGGGGGGGATTCACAGCAGTATATCCCTTCCGGAACTGAGCGATATATTCAATCAGACCCATATCCCCCAGGACCCGCATCTGATCAAGGATGTCCTGGCGGAGATCAAAAGGAAGGTGACCGCCCATTCGGTAAAGGTCGGCAATCCCTACTATATCGGTCATATGACCAGTGCGATCCCCTACTTTATGATCCTCCTGGAGATGATCATCGCCGCCCTGAATCAGAATCAGGTCAAGATTGAAACGGCCAAGGCTTCCAGCTTTGTGGAAAGAGAACTTGTGGCCTGGCTTCATCGTCTGATCTTTAAGAGGACGGATAAATTCTACGAAAAGAATATTCAGAATCACCGTATCGCCCTCGGAAATGTCACAGCCGACGGCACCATCGGCAACTTGACTGGCCTTATCCTCGCCCGGGAAAAAGCCTTCCCTCCTGACGGGGATTTCCCTGGTTGCCGGGCAGCCGGTGTTGGACGAGCTTTGAAACATTACGGTTATGAAAGGGCGGTTGTCTTTGTCTCTACCAGAGGACACTACTCCATTAAAAAGTCTGCGAATATCCTTGGGATCGGCGAGGAAAATGTCCTGCCCGTGCCTGTGGATGATTGCAACCGTATAGACCTTCGAAGCCTCCGGAGAAAGATACGCTATTTCAAGGCAAAGAGGGAACGAACCAAGATCATTGCTATTGTCGGAATTGCGGGGACGACCGAGACGGGCAATGTGGACAATCTACAGAAACTGGGCGAAATCGCCCGAAAGATCGGCACCCATTTTCATGTGGATGCCTGCTGGGGAGGCTCCGCGCTCCTGGTAGACGAATTCCGGCCCATGTTCAATGGTATAGAACTGGCCGATTCGGTGACCATTGACGCCCACAAGCTTCTCTATTGCCCGATGACCATTGGTCTCGTTCTTTTCAGGAGTGAGAAAGATCTCAACCTTATCCGTCAGAGTTCTCATTATGTGATTCGAAGAAACTCCGTGGACATGGGCCGGTTTACCCTTGAAGGATCTCGCCCGTTCGTCAGTCTCAAGCCCTGGGCTGCACTGAAGATTATCGGGAGGGAAGGGTATGGCCTTTTGTTGAAGGGCGCTCGAGAGAACACTGACGTACTGAAAGATATCCTGGACGGATGCGGTCATTTCGAAACGCTTAACAAGCCGGAACTTTTTATTTTGAATTATCGCTTTATTCCCCGAAGCGTTCAGGACTGGTTGCACAAATGGCGATCGATGAGAAAATCCGTTGACGACAAGACGGTTGTCAAGGAATTGGCCAAGAATATCAGAAAAGTCAACCATCTTATCAATGGTCTGAACATCAAGCTGCATAAAGCCCTGAGAATGGACGACACGACCTTCGTGTCAAGAACCACTCTTGAAGCCACCCGATACCGTCCCCAAAATATCGTGGTCCTGAGGGCGGTACTCATCAACCCCCTGACCGACAGAACCATTATCGAGGAAATCGTCGATACCCAGAATCGCATCGGTATAGAGATGTGGAATGAGTTCGAACCCGCCTTCAACCGCATCCTCGACGGCTGTCCCTCGCACATCGCTCGTTTTAGGGGAAGGGTTGGAACGGGGGAGCGCTAACCGCACGAAGGGGAAATAATTATTTTTTCAGGATGGAAAGTGCGGACTTAACCACTTCGGGATCGAATTGGGAGCCGCTGTTTTTTTTCAATTCATCCAGACAAACTGAAAAGGGGAGGGCCTTACGATAGGCCCTGTTCGAACTCATTGCGTCGAAGGCGTCTGCGACTGCAAGGATTCGGGCGAGTCTGGGAATTTGATCCTTCGCGATCCCGTCCGGGTAGCCGCGCCCGTCCCATCTTTCATGATGGCTTTTGATGATGGCGAGTTCTTCCGGTTCCAGACCGAGGGGGGCGACGATATTCACACCTATGTTCGGGTGGGCCTTGATGCGGTCAAATTCTTCGTCGGTCAGACGGCCGGGCTTATTCAGGATGTTGTCATTGATACCGATTTTTCCGATGTCATGAAGCGGCCCGCTTGTTTCAATCCTGTGCAGATCATCGGCGCTGCACCCCATTCTCTGCGCGATCTTCACGGCATATTCGGTTACCCTGCTCGAGTGTTGCTGAGTATATGCATCCTTGGCCTCGATTGCGCTGACCAGTGTCATCAAAGAAGCGATGTAGCTCTGTTTAAGATTATCGTAAAGGGCCATGTTTTCAATATTGAGCGCCGTTTTTTCCGCCAAAAATTTGAGGATGAATTCGTCCTCATCGTCAAAAAATTTTTCCCCTTCCTTTCCTCCAACAAGAAGAACACCGAATGGTTCGCTTCTTATATTGAAAGGGGTGGCCATAAGCCCGTTATAACGAAATGTCTGGTCCAGAGACAGCTCTTTCCCGCCCGACGGTCCGAAGTATTCCTCGATAAAGGGCTTTTCAAGTATAGCGTGCCCGTCCGAATTGCGCACAAATTTGGCCGGGGTGCCCGGACTCATTTTTTCGAAACCCTGTTGGGCCAGTGTGAGCAGATGGGAGTTTTCCTGATCGTATATAAGAAAACAAGCCTTTCGGGCATTACATGATTCAATGGCCTTGGTGATGACATAGCGGTAGAGATTGTCTGACCGGTTGATTTTGGATAGTGAGTCGACAATATGATAGAGGATCGTCTGTAACCGGATTCTTCTTTCCAGTTGGTTGTTCAATTCCTCGACCTCTTTCTTTTTTTCCAATTCCTGATGAAGTTCCCAATTTTTTTCCATCAATAAATGAAGCCTCTGGATCCTTTCCATAGCCAGCTTCACGTCTTCAAAACGGAATGGTTTTACAAGAAAATCGGAGGCGCCGTTGTGCATGGCGTCGATGACGACGTCCATGGTGGGATAGCCCGTCATGAGAATAACGGTTGAAGGTCTTTGGGATTCAGCAATTTTTTTAAGGACTTCAATTCCATTCATTTCGGGCATCATCAGGTCGACAAAGACATAGTCGTAGTGTGTTTGCCCGATTTTGTCCAGGGCTTCCAAACCGTTGCAACCGGTATCGACATGCCTGATTCCCAAATGTTGGAGAAAAAGCTGCAGGGTTTCGCAGATGATCGACTCATCATCGACCACGAGTACCTGGAGAGTTTCGAGATCGGTTGAGGCTAATGTTGCAGCATCTTGAGCAGTTTCGATTTGCACAGCTTGAATTCCTCTTCTGTTAGGAACCCTCTGTCTCTGAGGGCCGATATGCGCTCCAGGTCGGACAGGGCGGGAGTGCTGATGCCGGGTCTGTTTTCCTGGTAGTAATGGGAGAGCATGCTTCCGGCAATGAAAGGTTCAGTGTTCCTCATAAGACCGTCAGGTCCGTATCTTTTCTGCTTATCGTTTTCCTCTGCTCCCATGAGCCGTTTCACCGTGTGGAGCTGATGATAAGCCTCCTGCAGTTCCGCAAGGAGCCTCTGGTTTTCCCTGACGAGATGGATCCTTTCCTGGGCATTGTTCACGACAATCTTGATTTCTTCCAATTTGAAGGGTTTGGTAATGTAATCGTAGGCCCCCTCTCTGATTGCCTGAATGGCGGACTCAATGGAGGCGAATCCCGTGATCAAAATGACAAGGATATCCGGGTAGAGCTTTCTGGTTTCCTTCAGGACTTCCAGCCCTGAGGCACCCGGCATCATCAAATCGGATATCAACAGGTCGAACTTTTCCTCCCGGCATTTTTGTATGGCATCCAGTCCATTGTTACAGGCGGTTACATCATGGTTGTCTTCAACCAGAAGACTCGTCAACACGGACAGGAGTTTCCTGTCGTCATCAACGATGAGGGCCTTTAATGGCATGAGATCAAAAACCTCTGGGGGAGATCGTCTTTTGGGACAATGATGGCTGAATCAGACATTCTCGTTGAAAAGAATCCCGGTCATTTCCTCCATTTTGGCGGCCAGATTCAGCATTTTTTCGGGCGGGATTTCCCTTATGATTTTACCGTTTTCCTTGGAGAGTACCTTGACGATGATATCGCCCGTGGCCTCGTGGACCTGGATTTTCAGGTCCCTCTGCGCTGATTTCACGTATTGATTCAGGGCCTGGGCAATATTCTCAATCTTTGAACGCGTGTCTTTGTTGGCCTCCTCAGCATTCGCCTTGGGTTGGTTTTCCGGGACTTTGGGAACCTTCACGGCCGACTCGCGATTTTTGCCCAATATCTGGGGGGCAAGGCTCGTGACGGATTCCATCGCTTTTATTTCCCCTGCTTTGATGGTACCGATAGCTTCCATAACTTTTACCTTCCTTGGTTTACCTTTGCCCGGCCACGCATCCTCCCTGATCGTGGCAGGTCTGTCCGGCAGAATGTTGGTCAATCCCGCAGGGCAGAGTCGGGTAGTGTTGAAAAGCGTTCTGTAAACGTTATATCGGCATATGAATTCGGAATCTTAAATCCTAGGCAGCAATTTGTGAAGACAGCGATCTGAGGCCTTCCGGAAGAGCATTGGGCGTCTCTTGAGTCTTTCCCTTGGAGGAAATGCCTTCCCAAGCCTCTTTTAATTCTAAAAGAAGTTTAACGGTCTCATCAAAGGCTGAATAGTCTTTTTCCACATCCCCCTGAATCAATCGCCTGGTCAGGTAACTATAGATGGCATCCAGGTTTTTGGCGATTTCTCCTCCCTTTTTAAAATCCAGACAGCTCTGGAGCTCATTGATGATATCCAGGGTTTTTTGTAAGAGCTTGGCCTTTTTCTCAAAAGCCCCCAGTTCGTACTCCACCTTAGCCTGCTTGATGAACTGAATTGATTTGTCGTAACACATAACGACCAGATCCATTTTGCCTGCAGTCGAAATCTCCGTTTTTCGATACTGGCCTAGTGTCCTTCCATAACCCATCTGTGCCCCTCCTTAATGCTGTTCGGTTCAATCCATTATAAACAACCGGGGAAAGGGTCCCCTTCTGTTCATAATTTTCATGCGTATAAGTTGGCTAATTGTCCTGAAAGCCACTGGCTTTGACTCTGAAGATTGCTGATAGCCATCTCCATGGCCACGAACCGGTTGATCATCATTTCCATCTTCCGGTTCAGTCCGGCTTCCTTCTGTTCGATCCTGTTTTCGTAATCTTCGATGCTGTCCTGAAGAGAGTCCTGCTTGAAGGCCACGTAACCCTCGAGGGGATCCGTGATTTTGTAAAGGGCCCGATCGAATAACTCGGCGGCGCCCAGGGTCAATTTGACATTTCCGATGTCCCCGGTCGCCGTGCCCGTGTATTTTATGACCAGGCCGTCCACATTGGTTTCATCATCATCTCCGGTGAGAATCTGTCCCGAACCGGTGGCGGCTTCGCCGTTGATGGTTCCTGCTACGTCAAGACCGTTGTCCACGCTCACGGAGGTTGTCTGGCTGCCCGTCCATAACCCCGTGTCCGTGTTTTCCTGGATCGTGAAGGCATAATCGTTTCCATAGCTGTCATGGCTTAGAACCAGGTGATCGCTTCCATCGTTGGTGGCTGTGATTTCCATGGCGTATCGGCCTTCCTGGCCTCCCGTATTGGTGGTCAGGACGGAGCCGAAATCCAGGTCGTGTGCCTGGCTGTAGTCGAACGTGATGTCAACCTGGCTGTTCCCTTCGTATTTATCGGTCACTACGAGATGCCCGGCACTGTCGATGGATGCGTTGACGGAATTCCCGTAAGCGGACTCGACGGCGGAGATTAAACCCTGCAAGGTGTCCGTTCCGGCAGCATCGATGGTATAGGAACCCGAAACAGCAACTCCGTTTCGGCTGGTCCCACTAAAAGAGATGACGTCTCCATCGGCGAGATTGCCGCCGTCGATACTTCCCCAGGTCGTCGATGTCGTGATAGGACTTGAACTTGACGTAAGAGCGTTTGCACCGACGAGTTTTTCCGTATAGACCGTGTCGAGTTCCGTATTGATGGCATTGATGATATCGGAGATGGTCATCCCGCTGGTAAGATCGATGTTAGCGGTTTTGTTCCCTTCGGTAATGGTCAGAGTCTCGTCGCTGCCGAGGGTTCCACTCACGGCAGTGTCGCTTACATCACTGCTTTGAGATGCCGCCTGGGTGATGTTTACGGCATATTCACCCGCCTGGGTTTCCGTTTCATAGGAGATATACTCCAGGGTGCCTGTGCTGGCCACGCCGTTGGCGGCGAAAAGAAGTTTGATGTCATTGAAATTGGTCTCCAGGTATCCCTGGAGTTCTTCGCTGTCGACACTGAGCTGCCCCTCGTTGTCAAGGTTGATGCCCGCGAGCCCGAGAACTGAAAAATCGTTGGATACCCCCCAGACGTTTTGAATCAGGGTGGAGGTCAGGTCGTATTTTACCGAGGAGAGCGTCCCGTCTCCGAAAAGAATGCCGCCGGTCTCCTCCTCGTCCTCATCGTAGGATTGCTGCTCGGAAATGTAGGTGGTGACTTCGTTGTAAGCATCCACGAATTCGGTGATTTTTTCCATGATGGCATCGATGTCACGGTCAATGTTCAGGGTGACGGTTGTGTCGGTATCCGAATTGAGGAGATTGAGGGTTACACCGGGAATCAGGTCGTCAATGTTATTATCGGAACGGTTCACCGTCACGCCATCCACGGAAAGGGTGGCATCCTGACCCGCTACCAGTTCCCTGTCCCGGACCGTACCCAGGGCGCTGAAGGCGCCCCAGTTCAGCGTGCCGTTCGTAATGCCTGAAGTCAGACTCACTGTAAGGGCGCCCGCCCCTGTTTCAAGGTCTGCTACCTCGATTTGTCCGTCCGAGGTGACGTAGGCGGAAATTTCGTCGCCGTTCGCCTCGAAAGCGGCCTCGACGGCATCCAGCATATCCTGAACCGTCGAGGATGATGTGATGCTGAAACTGCTATTGACGGCATTTCCGCTATGATCCGTGCCGGAAATGGTGATAGAGTCCCCCGAGGTCCAGCCGTTGTACCCGTCAATGGACGAGATGAGACTGGAAGCGCTCATATTCGTGCCGTCTACGGTCATGGTGTTTGCCGAGGTGGTCCCCTGAACATCCGTGACGCCGTTTTCCATCACTCCCAGGGTTTCAAGGATGTTTTGATCGTCTACAAAGGTCTGACTGCCGTCGATCTGAAGCCGGTATTGGGTGGTCGTCCCGCTGGTGTCCGTTACGATGGCGGCCGTTACACCAGGTATGGCGGCATTGTTGATTTTTGTCTTGATGCCCTCGAGGGAGTCTGATGATAGGTCGATGGCCACGTTCTGGCCATCGATCTGAATCGTGCCGGATTGGGTGGTCGACAGGCCGAGGAGTGTCTTAAGGTCCAGGGTGGAGCTTGAAAACAGATCCGATTGAGCACCTCCCGTGATGTTGTTCTTCAGAGCGGAGGTGCCGTCTTTCCACCCGAAAAGCTCAATCAGGTCCTTGTTCGATGCGTTTTGAAGGCCGATGCCTTCCTCGCCCGTGCTGTCGCTGGTCAGGCTTAAACGGTAATCGTTTGTGCCGTAGGTGATGATGCTGGCGGTCACGCCGGTGGGATTGCTTCCCGCATTGGCGTTGTTCACTTTGTCCCGGATATCGGAGAGACTGTCCGTATCCGTGATCGTGATGCCCTTTCCATTGATCAGGATGTCCCCGGCGTAATCGCTTCCCAGGGCATCGGAGATGCTGGAAAAGGAGGCGGAAGAGAGTTTCTGGGCGCTGGCGATGTTGGATACCTGAATGGCGTAAGATCCCACAGACGCAGAGGATGATGCGGATACGGACAGAAGATCCGAGGCCTCCACGGTGCTGCTGTTGGAACTCATACGCGACGTGTAGATGTTGAAACTTTCAGGTTTTTGGAGTCCCTGGGCCGCGGTTTTGAGGCTCAGCAGTTGGGTATTGAAGGATTGCCATTCGGAAAGCTTATCCTCATAGTCAGACTTTTTGTTTTCCAGGAGATCGACGGGCCGCCGCTCGATCGCCATCAAATTGTCGATCATGCTGCGCCAGTCAAAGCCACTGGAAAGACCTGAAATGAGATTTGTGCTCAGTGACATGGTGACCACCTTGTTCAAAAGATTGCTTGAAAGGGCCCGGAAAAAACTGCCCTCCGGCTACCATAGATATCGGAAAATCATGCCGGATACTTGAGTCATTTTACGGTTTGAAATATTTGAAGCAATAGCCTTGCCAAATGGAATAGAGAGGAATAAAAAACCCCGCTCCGGATTCCCGGAAGCAGGGTTTTTTGTAGGATCTCTCATAAGCGGCGAAGCCGCGTTTCATAAAATCCCGCCTAGGGCAAGATTTTATTACCCGATGAGGGACAGGATCGACTGAGGCGCCATGTTTGCCTGGGCCAGCATGGCAGTACCCGCCTGCATCAGGATCTGGTTTTTGGTAAAGGTGGTCATTTCGGCAGCCATATCCACATCGCGAATGACGGACTCGGCTGCTGTTACGTTTTCGATGGTTGTTGACAAGTTCGCGGCCGCATAATTTAATCGGTTCTGGGCGGCACCGATGTCACCCCTGACATTTGCCAGGTCGGTAATGGCAAAGTCGACCGTATCAAGGGCCTTCTGGGCTCCGGTCGCCGTCGAAAGATCGATTCCTGAAACCGCGTATCCGGTACCACCGGCCGTTTTCCCGATTGCGTTTGTTTTGGAGTTTCCAAGGGAAATGGAGATCTGGGAATAGGTATCGTTCTTGTGGCCGACCTGGAAGGTGGAGCTTCCACTCGAAGCGCCGGTCATTTCGCCATCCGTGGAGTCAGACAAAGCACTGTTCACGGTCAGCGTAATACCCAGGGCGTCGAAATCGACGCTCTTGGTGTTATCACCCGTTGCCGTACTGGTGATGACGGTCTGGGTGACATCCCCGGTCGTAATGGCGATCGTAGCCAATCCGCCGGCAACGGTGGTTGCAACATTGTAATGTTCGTCCGCTTTCACTCCGGAGGCGCCTACAAGACCCGTGGATACGGACATCGTGTTCGGGGCGGTGAAATCGACACCAAAACTCCCGTCGATCAGTTTGGTTCCGGAGTACTCCGTGTGATCGGCGATCCGGTCGATTTCGAGGATCAGCTTCTGGGCCTCGGCATTAATCTTGTCCAAGTCGGTCGCCGCATTGGCTGAAGAGGCCTGGGTGGCCAATTCCTTGAGCCGGGTCAGCATGTTCCCGACCTGATCCAGGGCGCCTTCCGCAACCTGCAAAAGAGAGGTTGCTTCAGAGGTATTCCTCGATGCCACCTTATAGCTGGCGATATCCGCCCTCAAGCCCTGGGAAATGGATAGCCCGGCTGCATCGTCGGCCGCCCGGTTGATCCTGTAACCCGAAGACAGTCTTTCCAGTGATTTAGAAAGGCCCCTATTGGAAATGCCCAGGTTTTTGTGTGCGTTGAGTGCTTCTACGTTGTTCTGAATTCTAAGTCCCATAATACTTTATCCTCCATGATTTTTTAGTGTTTTTCGTCTGAAGAGCTTATGAGTTCGCCCTCTCAGGTTTCTAGCTTGAGCCAATCCTTTGTCCCAAGCTCCTTCGGCAACATTGCCGAGTCTTTAAACTGAATCGGTACACCTCCTTTCCTTGTTCCGGAATCTTGGTTTACCCTGTTTGACAGTAATAATCGGCCGGGGTCGGCAGGAACTTAAAAGTTTTTTTTATCCGCCTTCACAGAATACGACGGGCTTGCCCGTTGACGGATGCGCAAAGGCTCGTTGTGCTACAGCGTGATGTCGCCCCAAAGCTAAGACGGATAAAGGGCCACGGGGTTACCTGTGGGGTTCCATTTCCCCGGATACGACCGGGAGGAGGTGCAATGATATGGCAGTATCGAAGGACTTATGGCAGGGGGGAATGAAGTGCGGAATGGATGGCGGGTTTCAATGGAGGGATCCAGAAATCATGTCTTTCTGGATGGGGGGCTCATAGGAATCGTTTATTTTGTTGTTAAAAACCTGGTCCTTTGGATCAAGCCAGAATCAGTTGACTATTCCGAAAAAACGACTTGGGGCGTTGGAGTGTTGGAGTATTGGAAAAACGACATGCAGCCGTGAGATTCATAAAATGGCGGTTATGGAATGCCGCCGTAGCCGGTAAGAAGGTATTTTTATCACTCCATTGCTCCAGTACTCCGGGAGTTTTTAAATTCCAGTAAGATAAAACCCCTTTGGGGTTAAGACAAAGCCGGACCCTCTGGACCCGGACTTTTCACTTCTCAATGAGCCCTAAACGGAAGCTCTCATCCGGACCAGGGAGCGGCCAGTCTCGACACAAAGTCTTGCCGGGCCGAGTTCCGAAGTCTCGACGAGTGCTTCAGCGATCCCGAAAAATTGGCCCCCCAACTCGGTCAGTGAATTGAGCACAACATTCCGGTCAAGCCCAAGGATGCGAAGGAGTTGGTCGCAGGCCGCGATACAGGCCTCGAAGTCCATGTTGTCGACGGCCATTTTCGCGATATGGGCATAAGGCTCCACCTGGTCGGGATCGAATTCGATCATTTTTTCGAAGGCGGTGATTGCAGCCGTAAGGTTGCCCATATGGTAATGAGCAAGGCCCGATACCCGGAGTGCCGCCACCGGCGGGACGCTGCTTCTCCCGATTATATTCTGAGCGATGTCTCCGGCTCCTTCGTATTCCCCCGTTTCAAGGAGACAAATCGCAAGGTTGAGTTCTGCATTTTCAGCATCAGACCCTCGACCCTTGGATTTGAAAATCCGGGCAAGCTCCCGGAAAAAACGGATGTCGGAACCGGCGCCTTTCCTGCTCAGCTGGAAGTGTTCGTCCGCCTCGGATGTCTTGTCGGCCATGAGGGCCATCACGCCGGCCCAGAGATGAACAAACCATTCTACCGGCAGTGAATTATGGACCATCTCTCCGGATTTGGAGGGATTGGCTTGAACTGCCCCGTGAATGGTCAGGTAGGCGTCCCTGTGTTTCTCGAATAATACCCGGTTATCCTTCTTCATGTATATAGAGCAAAGGACAAAATGGGAATCGAGATGTTCGGGAAAGAAGACAATCGCTTTATAGGCAAGGGCCTCGGCTTTTTCGTCCTCACCGAGTGCATGACAGGATGCTGCGGCGATATACAGACTCCACAGGTAGTTGTGGGGCACAAGCTTGGTTTTTTCAAAAAGATGAATAGCCCTTTCGGCGGATTCGGAGGCAAGGGCATACATTTTTTGGGACATATAGGAAGTGGACAAAAAGTGATGGGGTCTCGGGTTTTGTGGATTGTCCAGAATGTCCAGTTTTAATAATTCGGTGGTACGCTTGAATTTCCGTTCATCCATATCCCGACCCAGATTGTAGCCGTGGTGGAAAAATCTCACCCCGTCCAGGAAAAGGGATTTTCTAATACCCACGAGATAGTTGTGGACACGCCCCTGGTAATGAAAACCTCGGTGGTTTCTAAAAAACCGGACTGAGTTGGCCTGTATGATGCCGGTCGGGCTTGAACACTCTACGGAAATCATCACACTGTCGATATCTTCTCCTGTCTGAAGGGCCTGATGCAGGGACAAGTCCCCGAGGGGAAGAAGCTCTTCATCCGCATCGATGATCATAAGCCAATCGCCCGTTGCATAGTCCAGGGATTGATTTCGATGCCTGCTGAAATGGCGCTCCCAGGGATGACGATGGATTTTTGCTCCGAAGGATTCGGCTATGGTCACCGTATCGTCCGTTGAACCGGTGTCTACGATGACGATTTCGTCCACATGATTTTTGATGCTCTCAAGACACCTCGGGAGTAGTTTTTCCTCGTTCTTGACCATCATGCAGGCGGAGATGGTTTGTTTTTCCGCTTTGTTAGTATCAATATTCAATGTTTCGCCCCTCAATTATAAGAACTTATGACACAAATTTTTAAACGCCGTGCGAACCGTTTCATGCTTGATCGAGAGCAGGCAGGGAGAAAAGCTCGACTGTCGGAAAACGGCTTCGGGGCATCTATCCTTTGTCTTATGCAACCCGCATGGGCTTTCACAGGTTTGTCCCTTGTAGATGGCGTCTATGGCGATGGCCTTCTTGTAATAACGCACACGCAAGTCGGAGGCAATGGGACCAAAAAGGGTCAAGGAAGGCTTGCCAAGGGCCTCCGCCAAATGACCGGTCGCCGTGTCAACGGAGACAACGGCATCGCAACAGGCAATGGCTGAAAGGTAGGCCTCAAGAGAATCCATGGCAGCCGTGCAATCGAAGACATGTCCCTTTGTGTTCTGTAACGGGAGTCGGAATCGGGTGCGCGATTTCTTGGGCTGCGCCACCACAAACTGGATATTTTCAAAATCTTCAGCAAGAAAGAGGAGTTTTTCGGGAGGCACATTGCGCAAAGGATTGCTCGCCGTCCAATTGAGAAGAACCAGAGGCCTTCCGCAATTTTTTCGCAGATCCTCAAATAACCTGCGCACCTGTGGCGATCTTCGGGGATTCCAAGGCAATTCAGGGGCCTTTTCCCTGATTTCTTTGAAATCGATTGAAAGAAAATTCAGGAAATAATCCGTCATGTGAAGACGGTTGAAATCAAGAAGCTCGTCCCTATCGGAAAAATCAATGAGGTAGTCAACCTCTAAAAGCGTGTCGAGCCGGACAGGAAGGGGAAGCAATCTGTCAATATTTTTATTGTTGGAAAAGAGCGCGTGCTTTTCCTTCTGGGTCGAGAGCCAGATGTCCACGTGCGGTGGAAACATATTGCGAAAGATGCGCAGGGCGGGCAGAAAAAGGATATGATCCCCGATAGCGCCGTTACGTATAATCAACACCTTTCCCGGGCGTTTCATATCGGTGATATGGTTTACAAGGAAAGGAAAACCAATACACCTGTTCCTGTCAAAACCTATGTTCATCAGGACTCCGGGGTGTTTTGTGAGAAGCTCGGTGGCGGAGAAATTTTCCGTCACAAGGATGTCCCCGATGTTCTGGGTGAGCGGATCAAGCGGCTTCAACTCATAATCCTGCCCGAAGATGTTGGCTTTCACCGGTTGATTGACACACAAAAAGCGCATGATCGCCTCTAGTCGTCCTTCATGAGAAAGTCATAAAAGGATTCGGCGACCTTATTCCATGTGTGTCCTGACATGGAAAGGGCGGATTTTTGACCGATTTTTTTGAGTGCATCCCGATGCAGGTAGGCCCATTCCAGGTTTTCGACAATTTCCTCCAGACTGGGATCATCCCATTGTTCCACAATGTTCCCTGCATTGTTTTTCATGGTGAATTTCTTCATGGACATGACCGGTAAGGAGTTGGTCCCGGTGAGAACATCCTTGTGTCCCGAGGAAAATGAGGCAATGGCGGGCTTCCCACAGGCCATATATTCCATGAGCACGAGATTCGTGCCTCCCTCGCATCGGTTGGGAAAGAGTCCGCAATCCGTGTTCCTGTAAATTTCGGGCATCTGCGCGTGGGGGAGGGGAGGAAGCGTGACGACTCTATCCGGATCTATCCCGTTGGCCAGCATCAATCGGTTGACCGCCTGATAGTAGTCCCCTTTGGGCATATCAAAGGTAATGTAAGGCGAAAAGCGCATGGTCATGAGAGATTGGTCCCACAGGTTATACCAGGAATTCAGGAGGAGCACATCGTCGTGCCTGTCCTGGAGGACCTTGAAGGCCCTGATGACCAGATCCTGCCCTTTGCGCAATTCCAGTTTTCCTCCCGAAAAAACAACGAATTTATCTTTGAAATCCGTTCGTTCCTGAATATCCTTCTGATGAAACAGTGAGGGATCGACACCCTGGATGACGGTCGAGGCATTCCGGATGCCTTGATCCTCCAGCACCCCCTGACACCAGGTGGACCCCGCAACGATCCGGTCATAGTAATCGTTGGCCCGGGCGACATGCTCCGGATTCAGAAAGGGCGTTTCAAAAAAGGTGTACCCGATCACCCTCGGGGCCTTGACCTTCATGTAAAGGGGCCTCAAAGTTTTTCCTTCGATGGCCTGGAGGATGGGGTGTTCGAGACACATGAGGTCTTGTTCCCCCGGGCAGGCCGGAAGGGTCTCTTTGGACAGGAATAGAGAGGAGAGCCGTTTATGCTGATCCGGATCTCCGATATCGTCCGGCGTAAAGGGATCGGTGATATAGCTTACCCGGGCCATTTCGGCCAGGCCCAGAGACAGTTCAATCCCGCATACGCCCCATCCGAAATTTACCCCTCTCGGCATGCTGATATAAATGTTCGATTTATCCATGTTGGTTTCCATACATTTCGGTGATTTCCCCGATAATGATTCCAAGGAGTGCATCTGTAGAAATGCTCTCGTGATAGAAGGCCAGGCAGTGGAGATGACCCTGTGGGCAGACATTGCCCGGCTGAAAACAGGGAGCGCATGGGATCCTGCTGGAAAGGGCTGAGACCGCCGGATAATGATGAAAGTAATTGTCACCGGTCGTTGATAGCAGGACCAGGGTCCGTTTACCCAAAATGCCCGCCAAATGGGCCACAAAGGAATCGACTCCAAGAACGAAATCCATCTGGTCGAGAAAAGCGGCGAGTTCAAGAATACCGGTGCGCCCGGTATGGTCATGGACGCGGGCATCGTCCTGATCAATCTGCGGACTCAATGTCCTGGACCCGAAAAAGTGCAGTTCGAAGTCCAGGAGAAGGAGTCTTTTAATAAGATCGGCCTGAAGTTCTGCGGGGTAGCTCTTTACCATGCCCATGGAGTCGAAATTCAACCCGATTCGCAATCCGTTTGTTGGGGGGAGCTTTGATTGTCCTTTAACATGTTCGGGAACAATGTACCGGATACCATGATCATTAAGAGAGACGTTGAAAATATCGGCCAGGATTTTAAGCGGAGAATCCGTCAGAAGCGCCATGGGATCTGAAGCGAATGCCGCCAGCTCGGTGAGAACATAGGCGTAGTCCCGGAGTTTTTCGACCTCGGGAGGGTAGGGGATCCATGCCCCTTTGAATCCCATGGGTTTCAGAATAGAGGCCCACTTGTCATGGTGACCGCACACGTCGAACCGGATACCGTATGTCCGGTTCAAGAGGGTCAGGAGAATCCCAATTGTAATGGTGTCCCCATAACCCCCTGAATGGATCAGGAGGACCCGCAATCCCTCAGGGGGATCGTCCAGCGATTGCACCGAGAAGGACTTGACCGGGTGTTCTTCCTCAAGAATCATGCCGGCATTCAAGGATGAAATGTCCCGCGCGAATTTCCCGAAGGTGTAATAGGTCTTCCCACTCTTAATGGATCCTTCTCCGAAGACAGGCGAAGTAAAATTGAAATCCTTTATGGCGCGAAGAAGTTGCATTGTTATAACGGGAAAAAGGGGGCCAGTATTTTTTGATAGGCCTCCAAAGTGGATTCTTTATGGTTTATTAATTTTTCTGATTCCCTGCTTATATCTAAGGCCCTAATTTGTGCCAGGATATCTTCAGCAGGATCCTGTGGTTCTATAATTCGGGAAAGAAAACCGTTTACGGTATCTGTGCGCATGGAATGGGAGATCGTAAAGGTTGGTATGCCCAAAGAGGCAGCCATGCCGGAGCCGTGTACCCGTGTAGAGACAACCAAATCGTAAGAGTCGTAAATATCCGGATAATCCTTCGCGTCATAGGAATACCTGATTGGATATTTATCGCCCAACTCCCGACCGAGGCCTATCAGGTCTTCAATCCAATGGCAAACAACTTCGACTTCAAAATATTTTGAAATAGTTTCAAGGAGCTTTAGGCTAAAATCGTAAATCTCTTCTGTCACATAGTTTACTCTTGCATCACCGACCTTTGCCTGCAAAGAAAAACCGATCTTTTCCAGACGGTCTCTTTTTTTATGAATTCTTGAGCAAAGCAGGGCGGGGCAGGGGAGTAACTCGGCTTTGATCTCTGGTTTTAGATATTCAAGGAGCAGGCTGTCTCTCACGATAAAGACATCAGCCTTTTTATGAATATCTCTGTAAATATTGTGTAAATCCGAATAGTTTTTGGAAGCGAATCCTTCGTGGTAGCCGGGCCCCAGGAAGAATATGGGACCATCATATTCCCTCAATTTTTCATGCAGAGGCAATAACTTATAGGCGATCCACTCCGGCGTTCCGGAAAAAACAACGGCATCTATGAAATTGAGGGAAAAGTAGTCGGCAAATGAATTGTCCTCAAGAGGTTTATCCTTGAAATAGATGTCTTCGAGGTTCAATGAGATGTTTTCATTGATGCCGGACAATTCGATATTAAGGTTTTTGTTGCGGAACTGAAGCCTTCGGCACACTTCTACATTCTTGTTCAGAATGACAGGGTTATATTTCGGCTGGATGCTGGAGATAATGTTTTGAGTGCCGAATAAGATAAATTCATCACCGCAATTTCCCTGTCTGACCGTAGCAAAGAGAATGTTTTTCATTTATTTCAGTCTGTTGTAGTTGGGGTAAATTGTCCCACTTTTAGTGATTCTGGGATTAAGGCTTTTGCAGGATAAAGGCCCAATAGGTGTCCGGCCCTGCAGGAACTTCGAAATCGATATCGATGCTGTCCATCATCAAAAATCCGGTTCTTTGCATGAGAGAGACCCACATGCTCTTGCCCAACACACTGTAATGGTTTTGGTTCTTCTGGTGATTGCATCCGGTGTCGGGAGCAGGGACTTCTGCGTAAAGATAACCCTTTGCCCCGAGTATCCGGAAAAACTCCTGAAGGGTGAAATAGGGAAATACGCTGTGTTCGAGACAATGCCGGCACCAGATAAAATCAAATGTGTTCTCCTCGAAATCCAGGAAGGACTGGTCCATTTCGAAAACATCATATCCCTTTTCTCGACAGATGGAGGCGTCGGTTTCATTCAGAGTGATCCCTGTGGGATGGAGACCCTTTTCTTTGAAAAGTTCGAGTGCAAGGCCCTGCCCGCACCCGATATCCAGGACCCTTGCACCTTGAGGAAGGGAGAATTTGTTGATGAAATAATCGAACATCTTCCTGGTAATTGAAAGATGGGGCTCGGTGGGTGGTTCCGGGTAGGTATCTTCCTTGATCCGTGAGAAAAAGGCCTCGAGCCGGGTGATATCCCTGGGGTAGAGCGTCATTTTTCCAATCCTGTCATGGCCGTATCGATCAGGTAAGGCACCCTGTGTTCGTAGGTGTGGCTCTCTGAGACAGTGCGGTGGAGTTCATCGGCCTTTTGGTTTCTTTCAATGGGATGATCCAGATAGAAACGAATCTTTTCTTTCAGTTCGTCAAAAGACCGATAGGTCATGGCCTCGCACGCCGGGAAGATGGAAATCAGTTCGTTGCTTTTTTCCGTCAACAGAAGACTCCCGGAGGCCCCTACATCGAAGAAGCGATTATTGATCGAATCGATGCTCTGGAAGGGCGGAATGTCGAGATTTACGTTGGTGGACCGATAGATATGGGGGAGTTCTTCGAAATAGCCTACGGACGGATGGAAGGTCATATGGGGGGCCTGCCATTGGAGATCACCGAAATAGTCGAGGTGAAACATATCGAGCCGATTGAGAAGAGTGTATCTGTATTTTCCGAGTCCCTCGGCATAGAGGGGAAAGATGACCTCCTGATGGAGGAGAGGATCTGTCCAGGAAGGCGAAGGGACTGCACCATAGGATTCAGGCTCGCTTTCCTGCAATTCGGAGAGAATGTCAAAAGGGTTCGAACCGGGGGCTTGCATCCGTCCGGCGATGAGTCGGTCGATGACTGAATTATAAGGGTTGTTGCCCTTCAACCGCTCCTTTCGCATTTGAACAAAGTCCGGGATGTTCCCGACAAAGGCCAAATCCCGCTCAAAGACAGGGGCATGGTCCAAGGGGTTCGGGATGGGATTCGGGACTTCCGCCGCATGTCGGATGGGGTGGCAGTTCTTGAAAAGGTTGCGGAGTTGATTGAGATACCAGGAATCCCAGACATAGAAATGGTAGTAATCCTGATACGTTTTTATTTCCTCCACCAAGCCCTGATGAAGACCGAAAAAGGGATTTTCAAAGCAGAGGATAATCAGTGGAATACCGTGCTTTCTGAAGAAATACCCTCCACTGATTTGAGGCATGGCGGAAAATCCGTAACAGAGCGCAAGATCGGCCTTGAAATTTACGAATTCCTGGGCAAAGGCCCGAGCACGGTCCGGTGTGAAAGTCCCCATGTCGTGGCTGACAATGAGGACCTTGTGTCCGAGGTTTTCAAAGGCCCTTTGGTAGGCTTCGAGAATCCGAAGGGTAACGTCCACTCTCGGATTGTGCTTGTAGATACAGATGTTCATGCTGAAAGGCAAAGGGAAGGTGAAGGGTCAGAGGCTAAAGGTAAAAGGTTAAGGGTGAAAGGAGGACGAAGAATACTATGGCTTTTTTTTCCTGCCTTGTAACCTTCCGACGTTATCCGTTTTCAAGAGACCCATGGGGTTTTTTTTATAATGAACCGAAAAATTGTTTCAGGCTTTCGCCTTCTTTATCCAGATTCTGGAATTGCCTGGCCGTCTCGATCCCTTTGATGATGATAGGGTCATAGCGATGACTGTCCATTTGCCATCCATCGGTAATCCGTTCCAGCAGTTTGCCGAGCGCAGGATAGTTACCGTTTTCAACGAGAAAACAGTTTTGTTTTTCACCGTCTCCGATCATATAATCATTCCCGCCCATGCCTGAAAAACCTAATACCAGGCACCCGGCGGCCATGGCCTCCAGAATGGAGGTCGGCATCCCCTCCTGGGTGGATGTGGCCAGGAAGATCCGCGATTCAAGCACATGCTGCCCATAGGTCTCCTCATCCAGGTCCTTGAGGCAGACCCATTGGTATTTGCCGGCACTGGACGCCTTTCGCATAAAAACCGCATTCAGGATTTCGCCGGAAAGGTCTTTCCTGGCCATATAACAGATCTTCGGCATTTTCAGAGATGGATCATAATGGTAGGTGGTTGTATCTACATAATTACCGATAAGGGTAACCTTCAGTTCCATGCTCCATTCGAGAAAATCTTTGATAAAAGGGGAGGGTGTGATGGCCTGGGTAATTCCGTAGTCTTTCCAGTTCTCCCCCTTCGGGAGATTGATATAGACATAGGCCCAATTCAGCACGACCGCGAGCCGTGTGCAGGGGAAACGCCTGGTCTCCTTCATGAGCCCGACCATCCCCTCCGGAAAGACCAGAACATCCTCTTTGTCGATGGTCGGCTGATCCTCGAGCCAGATCACGGGGACCTTGTACCCGTGCCAGGTCAGTGCGAATCCCCTTTTTTGGTGCACGATGGCGGCTTTTAATCCCAGTTGGTTTAAATGAAAAACATGCCGGTAAAGCCGTCGGGTTCCGGCCGAGGGGGGAGAAAAATCGGGACAAAAATAATAGATGGTTGACATTTTCAAGCCATAAATGAGGGTATCAAAGGGAACCCGTGATGGTTTTGTCAGGTAAATCGGTGCAGTGTTGTTTCAACATCCCGATTGTTTTCGCCATTTCTCCAAAGAAGTGTTCATATCTCCCAATATCATCGGGGATGTTGCCGTTGGGCGTGGCCTTTTCATCCGCTATGGCAAACCGGAACCGGTTTTCAGAGATGAGGAGGTCTGTCAGGAGGTCTCCCAAAACATTGAAGAACTCCGTTTTTTCCAGGATTTTGTCGCGCAGACCTCGAAGGTGTGCCCCTATGTCGCAGGAGTTGGGGCTTTCATTTTTGTTTTGGTGATTGATAGGCATTGCTTCCTGCATGAGGGTTTGCGCCTGCTCGATGATCCCATCGCAATAACCAATCTCCGACATGAGCCAATCCAGGCCCCGTTTAAGTGGCGTTGTTTCTTGCGGCATGCTGGATGAATAACGGCTCCATAAACAACCCTCAATGTTAAATGCCTCTTCCGGCAGGTACTCTTTGAAGGCATCGCTCATGGGCATGATCTTTGTTCCCCTGATGAAGGCACCGCCCTCGGTGGCATCGATGCAAAGGGCCTTTGTCTTGTTGATTTCCCGTTCAAGAAGACGCAACATGAAAAGAAACTGATCCAGGGTCTTCACCTTGTTTCCGAAAATGTCTTTGATTTCGAGAAAGTCTCCCCTCTGAAAATCAGGTGCCCAGGTGAGGGCTGATCCGCTGCTGTGATGTTTGTCGTTTGGAAACGAAAGATCAAATCCGGCAAGGATGATCGGACTGCACCCCAGATATTTTGCAAGATGAAAGGCAAGATGGGAGACGGTGTAAATCAGGGGAAAATCCGGGGGATCTCCGAATTGCCCGACGATCCAGTTGGAAAAGGTGTTTTGGGTATTTGTAAAAAATCCGGGCCCGGGAAAATTCAAAGGGGCATGAGGCGTGCATTCAGGATCAAAGACCAGTGTGATGTCTTTTAAGTCCCGGGGTGAAAGACCTTCAAATTTCTTTTGATTGTCCCCGTGGGTTTCTACCGTCGCCACGATATCCGGTACCGTACCCGCTGAAAGGAGGGGTTTCAGGGCCGCATCCACGGCAATGATGACGGCTCTGTTTGTCGCTTGTTTGAGCCTTTCTATGTTTTTGTCAAGGGAGGGACCGGCTGCAACGATAATCGCGGGTCTATGGGTAAAAAGGCCTTTCAATCCGGTAACCGGCGCAGATTCAAGCATCACGGGAATATTATTAAAAAGATTCTCGATCCTTGTTGGAATCTGTCCTTTGAAAGACCCGATGCCGTTTTTTACTTCGGCCACGTAGGCATCGATGTCCTGTTCAAGGCTTTGATATTGATCCGGGGCAAGGTTCGTTGAGGGCCCATACATGAGTTTGTTGACGGTTCCGCAGATTATTTTCAACTGTATGTCTTTCAGCCTTTCAATAAGACTGAAAGAATCCACGGCGCTACAAATCCGGATCCTTCCGTCACGGAACACCTCACGGAGATCAAGACAGTGCATGGCCATCTTTAGAATATCAGGGCGTTGTTCAATCACGAAAAGATCGTGCGCCGGGGACATTCTTTCTTGGATTTCTTTGACTAAATATCCAATTCCGAACCCAAAAAGAATTGTTGCATCGCCGTTTAAAAACTTTTTGCCTACCAGCAGAGCTTCGGCTTCCCTCATGGGATCTTTGGGGCTATGCAAACAATATCCTTTTCCGGAGCCGTTCGGGACCAATACATTGGGATGGCCCGTAGCGGAGCGAAAGGCCTGTAACTCACCGCTCAAAGGGGTTTGGGAGATCAACTCCGCCGACCGGGTAGAGGCACTTTGCAGAACCTCCATGTTTTCATGGAAAATGTCCATGGGATCCAAATTGTCAGTGGCTGATTTCATTTCCCCCTTCAGGAGTGAAATCAAGATTCAGAAAATCGAAACGGTTCAGGTTCCTGAGCCACCATTCTCTTGCTTCGGTATTGGGCGCCGTGACGGTCTTCAGCCATTGAATCCATTCGACATATTCGTTCACGGTTCTGCAATGGGCCACTTTTTCGAATTTGCAGCTGTGGGCGGCATATTTTCCCTTGAGGAGCATTTTAGTTTGGATGTTGGGCGTTCCGTCTGATATCCATGGCCGAATGGTCCCCTTGCATTGGTCCATCAGCCTATGGAGCGTCTCTTCGTCTAAAAATCCATGAAATATTATGTTTTCTTGGCCGGGCTGGTTAAACTTTTCAGAATCCTCATCTCCGACGATGTGAAAGATCACATCAGGGCAACCAGCTGCAATAGCGAAAAAAAGGTCAGACTGAATAAAGTCATCAATCCCTCTTCTCCAGAAAACCAGAATCTCCGTCTTACGGGTGGGAAATGGCTTCACCCTGAATTCTACAGGCTGAGCATTTAACATGGGTCGGACAATAGATTTTATCCCCTGTTTCTTCAGGATGGCCTGCTGACGTTCTGATTGGCAAACATGAAGAGCATTGGTCTGTTGTATTATCTGAATTCTTTGAGGGGCATTATCGAGTTTTAAAGCGTCGCTTCCTCTCCAGTTGATGATTTTCCTGCCCTGATGAGCCATGACTTGAAAAAAATCTTGGTCGAAGTACATACCGAAAAACCAAACCGGTTCATTGTAATGAAGAGAGGGGATGTAACGCTCCAGACCAAGCATCTTTCTAGCACTTTCTCCGTGATGAGCAACCCCTGGTGAATAATAGAGTTTCCATGGAATGGGAGATTTGAGGGAACTCGCGGTTGATTTGATATGGGAATCGGCGTGACGGTCTAGCTGAAAACCCGTTTTATTCCGGGGGATATTTCCAGGATCGGAGATGGGCTTTCCGTCTTGGGGGTTGACCCTTGAAGGCCCTTTGGGAACAGAGACATAACGAATGTCCCTGGCGACGGCGATGATCCCCTCCGCGAGACAGGTGTTGCGATCGAGAACAGCATCAAATTCCCGGCCGAAGGTGTCCTCTGAGGGCCAATAGTACATGGTGGCATCGGTGATCGAGAATCCGTGTTTTGTGAGGAGGGTTTGAAGGGTTACAGGGGAAAAGTAATAATTGTGGTCCGGATGAACAAATTCAATATTGAAGTTGTTCGCATAAGAACATGTGCGGAAGGATAGGGCATTCGGCACGCTGATCAGAATATCCCCTTTAAACGCCAGGTTTTTCAGATGGGTCAGGAACCTGCCCGGATTGGAAAGGTGTTCGAGGACTTCAGGAATGACAATCACATCCGTGTCCATGACCCATTGGGGATCGATCCCATCCGTTTCCACATCCGCGAACAGACAGCTCTCATACCCGGCGTCACGTAAAGATGCAAGACCTACTTTGTTTATATCCAGACCGATAAGAGATTTAGCGACCAGCCCGATTCGATAGTGTAAATGGCTTCTGTCTTTTAGCCGCTCCTCGACCGAACCGCTCCCTACGCAGCCGATATGAAGGACGTTCTTTCCCCGGCAGAATTCCACGACAAAGGTCTTCCTGTCGCTGACCAGTGGCAAATGCGGGTCCAGATGATGCAGAGAGTCGGAAGGGGACGCCCACTCTTTATTGTCGCATCCCGGATGAGAAGAAGTGGTAAAGAGGGTTCCTTCCTCCAGCTCATGGGTGCCCTCTTGTTGGAAGGAAAAATCGCCCTGTGGGCTTTGTCGCAGCATCAGGAAATTGTCAAGGGCATCCTGATAAAGAGGGTCTATCCTGATAGCTTCCATGAAATATTCCCGGGCCCTTTCAAAATCTTTCCTCTGATAGGCGATGACACCCAAATCATTAGAGGCCTCTTTGCTTGGCCCGTGCTCCCGGAGGACGGCAAGAAAGAGTTTTTTTGCTTCCTCTGTTCGGCCGCAGGCAAAGAGGTTTTCGCCTTCTGTCAATCTCTCGGTGATGGATGTTTTATTCATGTTTTTTCTCATTCGTCCAGGGTGTTCCTCAGCGCCTCGAAACCCGGAATTGAATTTCCTTCGAATGCCCTGTCAATAGGGACTTCGGGCATGGATTTGATATCCCGAGGGGTATCTTGGCGGAGTCGTTCGAGGAACGTCTGAAAACGGGCAGGCGCCGATTTTTGCATAACGGCTTCACAGGACTGCTCAAATGCAGCGGAGTTTTTTGCAGCTCTTACTCGGGAGGCCATTTCCTCAAGGCGGTGTTTGTAAGTGTGTTTCTCCAAAATCGTTTCTTTTCCCCTCTCGGCGATGGCTTTTGCCTTCTCCTCGTGATCCAGGTAAAAGGCGACCTTTTTTTTGAGATCAGCCAGGTCATGGAAGACCGCCACATCCCTGTCGATATCGAAGTAGTCTTCGATGTCTTCTCTGAAGTCGGTGAGTAAAAAACCGTTACAGAGGGGGCAGTCAAAGACTCTTTGGTTGACAGTCGTTTTGAGTTGGTATTTCGAGATGTTCAGATTGATCCGGGAAGTCCGGTACAGGGTGGCAATGGCAGACGAATAATAGTCTATCGGACCTTTATAGGACTCTTTCCCGACGATCTTTTCCCAAAAGGGTTCGCCGTATATTGAGATGCCGAAGGGTTTAAGGGATGCTGCAGCTTCATGCCTCAGGCGGAAGCTCGCCTCACGGTCGATAAATGACAGGACCATCTGTTTGACGATCCCGTTTGGAAACTCAAAGGAAATACCCAGTGACCGTGCGCATTCCCGGAGGATTTGCCCGGTGTCTCTTTTGAAGTCCGTGATGTATCGGCCCAATGCTTTGTCGAGTACGTCCGGCATGCCGGGGGGCATGGTGCTCCAAAGCGTGGAGATGTTCCGGAGCAGGTATTGGATTTTCGGGAACTCAAGGGCACCCACAAAAGAAACCCTGTGGGCATAGGGATGTTTGTTGGGGACCGAGGGGGAATATCCGAGGAGCCTTTCCTCATTGGCCCCCAGAGGAAGGGGGTGCACCCATTGGATTCCCCAGTCCCGCAAGCGTCTTTCATAGTATCGGTCAAAGGTGAATCCCACAGCGGTCTGCGGAATGAATTTCAGTCCCCACTCCGGGATGACAAAGGGTTCATCCACGTACCACAAAACAAGCGGCAGCTTCAGAAAGGCGCAGAAGTAAGCGAAGAAGCCTTTGTTATCGAGCCCGCTGCCGTTTACAGTCAGAACGAAGTCAGGATTGAAGGAAAGAATGGCTTGAGCAATTTCAAGAAGATCGATCCTTTCAAGGGTATGTCCTTCGGGACTTTTGGAGACCTCTATAGCAAAGGTCTTGACTTCGATACCGCTGTTTCTCGAAGCCATGCAGATATCACGGTCCACCACGCCGTGTGGGTTATAAATCAATAGGATTCTGGTTTGTCCGTTGGGCATGGCCTTTTGTTATTATCAAAACTGGTCACAAGCATTATTATCGTTTATTTGTAAGAGGGTTTTTTGCATTCTACGGAAAGTTTGATATTCCTCTTGTATTCTTCATAAAAACGGTTGGAAGCGTCTCGTTCGATCTTCACGAAACCCGCATTTTCCAGGAGGGCCTTCAAGTAGGGGAATGTAATCTGATTCTTGTGGGTATCGTTGATTCCCCCATCCCCGTAATCTTCCTGATTGCCCAAAAGATTCACCCTCCAGTAGACCTCTGAAATCTCAGCTTTTCCGTGACAGTTTGGGCAGTGAGGTTGAGCAACACCGTTCACAAGGCATTCGCATTTTCTTTCATAGAGGGCAACGATACGTTCGAAATCGGGACAGCAAAGATACATGGTAGCACCTGGTTCCAGGACTCGGAAGCACTCTTGAATAAATATGGGAAGGGAGCTGTAGGGCAGATACTCGATCATTTCTCTTGAAAAGATATGCGAGACCGAACTATCCGGAAAAGGGATCGATTCGCCGAGATTGTGCACCACATCGACGGTCTGCCAGGTCATGGCATCGACATTGATGAAATCGTCCTGATCTTCCCCGCGTATTTTTGTCGGGAAAATCCCCCCTCCGAGCTCTACATGGATTTTTCTTTTGACCAACTCCTCAAGATCCATTTTCGGGCAAATATCTTTGAGATGGGCCAGGAAATACAACGATCTCGTCCTGTCTGGTTCGAGGGACAGAGCCTTGGCGAAGAATTCGAGGGCCTCTTCGTATTCGTTCTGATGGTATAGGGTCTCGCCGATTTGTTCAAGGAACAGGGGGTTCGAGGAATTCAGGGCAAGGGCCGCCCCGAAGTATTCGGTGGCCTTTAAAAATTGGCCCTGTTGGAGGTTGACGTCGCCGAGGATGGCAAGTACGCCCACGTTTTTGGGATCATCCCGAAGGATGTTTCTTGCGGCCTCTTCTGCGGTCTGGAATTTTTTTCTTCTGTGGGAATCGAGGAGTTGATGGACCCAGGGAATGAGAGGATGTATGGCCAAAAAACGATTATAGGCCTTTTGGCTCGCTCCTCCGGCAGTCCTCCTGCCTTCTTTTTCTTTTTCGGTTGCCGGACGATACACAAGGGCGTTTCTCGAAAAATAGGTGGGATAACCTCGCCGCCACAACCTGTAACCCAATTCGATATCCTCCCAACCGTGTTCGTCCGGTTGAGCAAAATTTTCGTTGAAAAGACCTTCTTTGAGGATCATTTCTTTGGGAAAGGAAAGATTCCCCGTCATGAAATTGCTGAAGGTCAGGAGATCGGCCGCTCCTCCGATGAGTTCCGACACGGCCTTGGGTTCCGTAACCGAAAGAGGCCTTTGTTCCTTCAGTTTTTCGAACTCTTCCGAACGGTGGCCCAGAAGGATATGGGGATAGCCCTTCTCGTGATGCCGAAGGTGTTCCTCCACGAAGGAGCGATTGGGGAGGCAGTCGTCGTCGATACTGATGATGATCCGGCCCTTCGCGGCCTTGATCCCCATATTTCTGGCCACGGAAACCCCATTGACATCATAGGGTAAGCCGGTTTTGATAAGCCTCGTCTGATAGAGGGTTTGGACGGCCTTCAGGGCCTTATTTCCTGTGTCCCTGTTTGCCGAGTCATCTGCAATGATCACTTCAAAAAGGTTTGTCGAAACGGTTTGCTCGTTAAGTGCACCAAGCAGTTTTATAAGAGATTCCTGCCGGTCGAATGCCGTGACAACAATACTCGTCTCTAATTCCATAGATTTAGTCCTTCCAACATGTGAAATCTGTTGGGATCAATCATTCGGGTTTATAAAGCCTTGCTTTGCTGATGATGCGTTACGATTAATTTCACCCAACCTGACATGTGGGGAAGGGTCAGATGGGGTGATTTCGAGTGCTATTCTTGACCGTTCCAAACCCGGGAATTCTGCTGCCATGGACTTTGAAATATATGCATTTGTCCCTTTGTGGATTTTATTTGCCTTTGAATAGGGTAATAAAAAATGCTCCGAAAGCATACGGTCTAACCCAAGTCGATCTTTAGCTCTACTGATGTTCATTTCATGAAAAGGACATTGAATACATACTTGGATTGGACATACTGGTCAGGTTGCAGTTTTGTGAGATGGGGATTTTGAGTTCTCATGAGGTAAGTGTCATAACCGAGATCTTTCATGAAATCCCGAAATTCTTTCTCATTGGTCCCCATTTGGTGCAGGCCGAATCTGTTTATTTCACATACAATATAGGGTATATCGTACGTCATAAGGCTCTGGATTCCTCCCTCCAGAACATTCTTTTCAGCTCCCTCCGTGTCAATTTTAATGGCATTGACGGAATCTATGTTGGCTTGCCGGATGATGTCGTCCAAAGTGAGCATCCGAACCTCCCGGACAACCCCCGTTTGTCTCGTTTTTTCGCATAGGGGATTGATCGCGGAATCCCACAAGGCATGTCCGCCGTCATTGTCCGAGTTGATATAGAATGCCGTATTGCGGGTTTCCGAACCGACAGCCGCGTTAATCAATACAACGTTTTCGATATCGTTTTCGGAAAGATGCTTCCCGAGATGAGCAGTGTTTGATATCTCTGGTTCTACCGAGATAACGGTGCCTTGAGGGCCAACCATTTTGGATGCCATGAGGGTGAAGTAACCGATGTGGGCTCCGATGTCAATGAAGCAGTCTCCCTCTTTCAATACACTTGCCAGGAACTCCAATGTCTCGGGTTCGTAGGTCCGGCCGTTGGCCAGATAATCCCACATGATTTTTTGACTGTACTTGTGGGTATCCAGAAAAAGTCGCAGAGTGTGGGTTTTTGAATTTACATTCACTGTCAAAGGAAAGGATTTGAGCATATTTGATTCCTCCGACAAGGTGAATTTGAAGTCAACAATGTCCCTTGCCAGGGCCTCGGCATCCTCCATGGGTAGTGAATTTGCGTAGAGTGAAAATACATCTTCGGCCATTTGCCAGTTAGATTGGGACAGGTAATTCGAAACAAGGTTGAATATCCCATCCGGGTGCCCCGGTTGGATTTGCAGTATTTTCAAAAAGATTCGCGTCGCCTCATCAGTTTCACCAAGCTTGTTTAACAGGGCAGCCTTGTTATTCAATGCCTCACAATGATGTGAATCCTTTTTTAATACGGACTCGAATGCCTCCAAAGCATCATCGATTCTTCCCATTTGAAAGCATTCTTCACCCTGCAGTATTTTTTTTGCATAAGGATCGTCTTGTACTCTATTCATATCAACACCTGAGGTTTTGTTGATTTTTTCTTCGCTGTCGGAACAGCAAATTTCGCCGCCTTCTCAAAAAGGCTTCGGGCCTGTGGTTTATCGCCCAATTGTTCGATCAGTTCGCCCGCTCTGAGGTATGGAATGTCATAAGAAGGAAAAATCTTTGCAGCGGGATTATAACACTGAAATGCGTCTTTCATTCCTCCTCGTGTTGCATACCCTTGACCGGGCAGGACGCATGCCTTCAAAGAGTCCGGTTTCAACATAAGGGCCTTGTAGAGGTTAAAAAAGTAGTTATCCGTGTGATAATGGACAGGCTCCGCCCCTCTGGATTACATTCAGTCAAGTGGGATAATTATTCGGAATTTCATATGAAATTTTATTTTGTGGTTGTCGTGGTGCATTTTCAGGCATCTCGATAAAAACTGAATAAACCGGAAAATCCACCGATTAACGGACAAAAAACCTGCGAAATTTGCGATCGACTGGTATTTTTGCAAGATGGGTGCCAGGAAGGGATGGGTAAAAATGGAAGTGAAATTGATGGGTTATGGAGGAAGGTAAAAGGTCGGGGATAAAATCGTCTGATTTATGGCGCTTTTTTTAGATCCTGCCGGGAGGCGGGATCCGAGATGGGGAAACGGATTTTAATTCACAAAATCAGGGAATACGAATAGAACTGGAGGCATGAGGAAAGCCCCTGTAAGGGGCTGGAAAAAGTTTAATATATTTTGACAGGATGAACGGGATCAACAAGATCCTTTGAGTTTGCCTTCGGACTTCTTCAAAAAATGCAATTAAAAATCCTGTCAATCCTGTTGATCTTGTCCGATTTATTGTCTTTATGCGTCCGTCTGAAGCGGTAGGATAGGTGGATTATTTGGGAAATAGATAACTACGAGCATCGGTTCGATAATGCGGTCCGAGGCTCTCCTTTCTTTTTAAGGCCGCCTCGCATATCAATGCCATGGCGGATAGCCTGTTTTTCGTGGCCGCCGAAAAACGAGGATCGTTCTCAGATACCCCGTTCATGAAATGAGTGGCTTCTCTGATCTTTGAGAGACAGTTCATTATTCCTTTGTGATCCCTCAGGAGCATAAGCTCCGTGGAAAAGGCGGTTTTTGCTTCATCGAAAAGATAAAGGAGTTCGGAATCAAGGGTGCCTCCTTTGGGTTTAAGGCCTAAACGGTCCAAGAATTCAGGCACGGTCACCTGCGGGAACGAGGCCTTTTCGTGTTTTGCCCTCAAGGCTGCATGTTTACCCGCCCTGGCTCCAAAAACTTGGGTTGCCGTCATCATGCAGCCACCGATACGATCGGCTCCATGGGGACCCGCAGCAACTTCCCCTGCCGCGAAGAGCCCCGTTATTGAAGATTCCGCTCTTTCGTTAATCCTTACTCCGCCGTTAAAGGCATGGGCAAGATGCATCACTTCCCAGGGGCCATCTGTTGGGTCGGGCTTATTCCACAGGACTTGTCGTTTTTCCCTTCGGGTTCGCGCTACGGCAAGGTCTACCTTGCATGAAGCGTCCCTTGTGCTGAAAGGAAAATGCCTCAGCCTGTCTTCCACGGCTTTGCTACGTTCCTCCGGGTCCGGTATATTAGTTTCAAGGTGGTCGAGGCCTTCCGAATCCTTTAATACACCGGGAAGCCTTAAATCAGGTAAGGATAAAAACCGACGAGATGCCTTTGACCTAAGCCCCAACATAAACTGGATGAATTCGAGATTTGTGCATTTTGCTCCCGCTCGGTGGGCCAGGGCATATCCTTCCCCGGCCTCATCGTCTGTCACGAGGTGGTCCCTAAAAAGGCCGGCGCCGCCACCTGTGGCCAGGATGGTCGCCTTGGCGCACACCTCTATTGTCCGACCATTGCTGGTTATAATCCAGGCTCCCCAGCAGATTTCGTCAGAGGTGATGAGTGAGGCAGCCTGTCCAAGCATGAGGCGAACCGGGGAGCGTCGAATTTTTGACAGTAAGGATTCATTGATGTTTTCAAGGCTTTCCGTAAGAAAGGCCCTTTCGTAATCGTTGAAACACCCCTTGGCCCTTAAATAGTTGCCACGAGTGTCTTTTCTAAAGCGTATGCCGAATGAAAGAAGATCTTCAAACCGGGGGCCGGATTCTTCCACCAGGATTCGGACCAGTGTGGGATCGCACTGTCCAAGGCCTACCCTCATGATGTCGTTGTAAAAGGCCTCGAGGTTTTCGGGCGTGCGTTCCCTGCCTGCAAGAGCCTGGATGCCCCATCCCGGAGAAAGGGTCGTAAAGGTTGAGCCCGATTCCGTCAACGGGGCCTTGGTGACTAGGGTCACCCGAACGCCTTCTTCAGAGGCAGCGAGGGCGGCACGAATTCCGGCCGCCCCACCCCCGATGATTAATACGTCGGTTGTTATACTGTAACGCTGATTAAATGGATTACACGGATTACGCTGATTATTCACAGCATTTTTTGTCCTCTTGTTTTTCAATCTGTGTAATCAGTGAAATCTGCAGTAATCTGCGTTATATTGTTGTCCATAGCCTCCTTCAACCGAAAAAGCTTCTCATTATCAAAATCCGTCAGATTGATGGAGAACTCCGTGGCGTTCCCAAGGGAGAGAATAAAGGTCTCTTCATCGCTAATTTTGTTTTTGATTTGATTATAGAGCGGTGCGCCGGGGTAAGGCGTGGCGAAAAAGGAACCGCAATCGATCCCCATCTCCCTCTTGAAATCGATCGTTTCCCGGACGGTTTCGATGGTTTCCCCGGGATAACCGAATATGAAAGTGGTGTTGGGAAAGATCCCGGCCTTCCGGGTATCCCGGATGGCCTGCCTGGCTTGATGCACCTTGGCTTTTTTGTTCATGGCATCTAGCATTTTCTGACTCCCGGACTCAATCCCGTAACCGATCCACACACACCCCGTCTCCGCCATTCTCTCCAGTAGAGCCGGTTTCGCGCTCGTGATCCGACCATGACAACCCCAGGTGACGGGAAAGCTCTTCTTTTCCATGAGATCGCAGAATTTATGAAGCCGTTTCTCGGAGGCCATCATGTTGTCGTCGACAAAACCGATAAAATCCACCCCGTATCGGTCCACGAGAAGTTCGATTTCATTGATGACATTTTCGGCCGAACGGAACCGATAATTGGATCGTCCGAAGAGGTGGTAACAATAATTGCAGGAGAAAGGACATCCCCGGCTCGATATAATATTCATGCTCCGGTTCACCTTGACGTCTTTCCTGAAACCGGACGAATTGTTGGCCACATCTCCCCAGATGGGGTTCTCCAGATAAATGTCCATGGGAAGAAGATCCCAGGCCGGGAAGAGGAGACTATCGAGGTCTTCGATGTTCTCTCTCGGTTTGGTTTCAACGATCCGTCCATTCCGACGAAATCGGAGGCCTGAAACATCAGAGAGGTCGCCATCGCCTGACAATGCCTCACAAACATCCTGCATGGTCTGCTCGCCTTCCCCCAGTGCGATGATGTCCACGGGGGTTTGCTCAAAGAGCAGGTCCGGACAGGAGGTCGCGAGTCCGCCGCCTGAGACGACCGGAGCATCCGGGCGAAGACGTTTCAATTCGGCAATGAGCCATTTTTGGAAGGCATAGGTCGTAATCAATCCCGAGACGCCCGCGATATCCCAGTGCTTTTGGCATAAATCGTCGACAAGGGCCTCCCTGGCCGGCCGAAGGGCGTTGATATCCAGGATTTCCACCTCGAAGCCACCGTTGAGGAGGGTATTGGCAATGGTTGCGAGCCCATAGGGGATATTGTTGGGCTTCGCATCCAGACGTATGGGTGAGTTGATGAGAAGTATCTTCATAACGCTGATTAAGTTGATTCCACTGATTGCGCAGATTGGGCTGATAACGCTGATTAAGTTGATTCCACTGATTGCGCAGATTGAACTGATGACATCGATTGGGTTGACAACGTCGGCAACGCTGATTCCACTGATTCAAATGAGCCCAAATGGATACGTAAATTTTTTCCTTTTGTTGACATTCTCAAAACATGTCAGCCGAAGCCTTCCTTGACAACATATTTCTAATCACTTAATCTACAAGCTATTGAGGGGCGACAGGACGCATACCTGATATAAGGGATATTCCAAGACAAATACCAGGCATCTAAAAAAGAAAGATGACCTGTTGACAGATAACAACGGACCTTTAGGAAGAGACTCCAAAGGTGATAACGTTTGAATTGTATTTTACAAGATTCAGGTTTGTCATCATGAAAAGACGATGCCCTGCAGAGGAAAGAGACGGCCTGAAGGAGGAGATTCGGGGATTTTTCTCCTGCAGGCCTGAAATCTATACCGTTTATTTGCACGGGTCTTTTCTTTCGAATCCTGAATTTAACGACATCGATCTTGCTGTTTGCGTGGATCAATCCGGTTTGGGACCCCTGGATTATGAACTCAACCTGGAGGTTGTTTTACAGGAACATTTTGGATATCCTTTTGATGTTCGCATTTTGAATATGGGCCCCGTATCTTTTGCTTATCGAGTGATTAAAGAAGGTGACCGCATATATGTGAAGGACGATGATAAAAGAGCCACCTTTGAAGAAGAGATCCTTACTCGATACTTGGATTTTCTATATTATCATAAACAATTCATGGTAGAGGGATATGGGATTAGACTTTAATCCTGACAAATTGAGGAAGATTTTTATTTTATGGCCAGAATCATGCAGTCGATCTCACCCAATGCCTCCCTGGAGAATCTCCTGAAATCGGGATGAAAAGTTTCGAACATCCGTTCATCGATCTCCAAAACGGTTTCCACAGAATATTTGAGCAACGTGAGGCCGCAGGTTTCAAAAAGCCGCTTCCATTCAATGGGCAGAAGTCTGTTCTGATAGAACTTGTTTGAGCAGATCTCTTCCCATTTGTCGGCGCTGTATGTTCGAAAAGAGAAGGGATGATAACCCTTGATTTTAGAAAACGAGCGGTGATCCCGGGTGACAACGGTATTGAGCATGAGTCCGCCCTTTTTAAGGACGCGAGCCATTTCTTTTACGGCTGCCGGAGGTTCGTTTATGTGCTCCAGAACTGCAGAGGAAAAAACCACATCAAAGGATTGGTCCGGGAAATCAAGATCACAGACATCCATGGGATAATGATATGCGATTTTGTCCGTCGCCAGCAGGGTGCGGTTTTTATTGCGCTCGAAAAGCGTTTCGAAGCGATGGAGAGCTTGTGGGTGCCGCTTCTCATCAAATTTGTCGGATGTGTCTATGGTCTCTCGGATCTCCAGGTACTCTTCCTGGCAATCTGTGATGTCCGGGTAATGGATGCCGAATCCGAACTTGTCGATGGAACAGGTGCGCTCTGCCCCGAGACAATAGAGCAGGATCTCCAGTCCCAGGAATCCACCCGGCCCGACATGCAGCACCCGCTTATCTTTCAGAGAAAAAGAGGCCGGGAGGTTTTGGGAGAGAATCTCGAAATTCTTGAGATAGGCTTTGGGATAACGGCCGATGAGCGAAAAATCGCGGCCCTCTTGGTAGCCCATGCTCCGGAGCTGTATCGAAATGGCCTCACGCTCTGAAACGGAGGTGACGACAATCCTGTCGAAGGTGCTTTCCTTGAGATGGTGGGGCGGTCGGATTTCGTATCCATGGAGCCTTTTCCCCCAGAAGGAGGCGTCGTTGTCCGTGATGAAAGCGATCTCATTGCCTGCAAGGACTTTTCCCGAAAGATTCAGGAATTCTTCAGTGCCTTGTCCCGCACCGAAGAGCACCAGTCTCTGCTGTCGGATATTTGCCGCCTCTGCGGGGTTGATCCATTTGTAGTCGGTGAATGCCGGATGCTCTATTTCTAAAGAAGAGGGAGTCATTGTCTCAGAAGAGTCGTTCGGCGAAACAAATTACGTAACTGTTCAGGTTGTTTAGGCTGTAGGCTAAAGGCTATTAGTTTCCGATCCCTTCGCTATCCGTGCATTGATCGAAGCAGGGCGCCCAAAACCTTCTCAGCTTCCACAATACATTTCTTCTTTGGGGAATTCCCTGGTTGCTCGATATGTGATCACGCATGTTCCCTTCCTGCGGTACCTCACAGCCTAAATGCCTACAGCCTATCTAGCTGAGTAGTTACCAAATTACCATATGTGAAAGAGGTCGCAAATAGGTCTCACTTATTCTCTTTGTTTGAGCCATCCTCTTGCTCGAAAGGCACACTGTTTGGATTCTTCAATAAGCTTGTCATAGCGGTCATCAGCGTGTTGACCGGTCCTTCGATTTTCACCATGATAGCGGACGGCATAAAGGACTTTTGAGAGGTGGTGGAATTTGGCGCCCGCCATGGCAAAGCGCAGGTAATGGTCGTAGTCGTTGGCCCCTTGGTACCGCTCGTCCATCAGTCCGATCCTGTCATGCCATTCGGTCCTGTAAAGGTGACTGACGCCCAGATGATACCAGCGGGCGAAACAGGTCTCGAAACTGTAGTCCGGCAGCCTCATTTGCCTGACGATTTTTCCATCGTCCTGCACGACATGCATATCCGAATAAACAAAATCCGCTCCGGTCGAATCCAGGGTCTCCACCAGTTCTTCGATCATGTGGGGACCCGGAAGGTCGTCCCCCACCACATACGTGCAATAGGACCCGGTCACTCGTGAGAGTCCTTCATTGTAAGTCCTGGTGGGCCCCAGGTCCTGCTCGAAGGAGATGATTTTCACATCTCTTCCTTTGGGATAGACCCGGATCTTTTCACGTATGACGTTCCCATGATCATCCATCTCGAGGACCGGGTTCAGAACTCGTTCAGAAATTTCTTCCCTCAATCCCGCCAGGTACTCTTTTGTCCCATCCGTGGAGCCTCCGTCCACGATAATTAATTCAAGATTGGGGTAGGTCTGGAACAGACAGTGGTCCACGCAGGCGGGCAGGTAGGGTGCCTGGTTGAAAGTCGGAATGACGATGCTGACTTTTTTCACGGATTTTAGATTGCCTGAGGGCATATTTTGTCAGGGGCGAATCGCCGAAAAGGCAAACCTCAAAACGCCCAAATCTCTACGGTCAAACTTCTTGAAATAGGAATCGAAGCGGTCCCACATGTGGTTGGGAATATCGGTCTCCATCAAGGGGGCCCAATCCTGAATCCTGAATCCTGATGACAAAATGGCCTCCCTGTGTTCAGGAGTGGTAAACTGGTTGTGAAAGTTTATGTGTCCTGCAATTTCGTACCACTGATCTCTCGAATACTCCAGAAATTTGAGGGCATGGTATTCCTCAAAGGAGGAGAACACGCGATGGTCCTGGGGGTCCACCAGTCCGACGGTTCGTCCGCCCGGCCTCAGCACCCTGAAAATTTCCCGATAACCTTTATCCGGTTCCGGCACGTGTTCGAAAACGGCATGGTGCAGGACCAGATCAAAGGAGTGATCCGCAAAGGGTAATGCGGTCACAGAACAGGGAAAGAGGAGGTGAATCTTGTCTTGATCGATCCTCATGTCGTCCTTTAGGCGCTTGATCGATCCGTTTTCAAAGAGATCCCCCATACCCTTTTCCACGGACTCCGCACTGAGATGATGATAATAGTCAGCGGCGGAAGTCACATCGGGGTAGCTCAAGGCGAAAGAATAGTACTCGACCGAATACACCGATCCGGCCCCCATGGCATGCAGCAGACATTCCACCCCGAGATGTCCACCGGGTCCCACGTGAAGCACATCCAGGCCTGCAAAATCATCCACAAAGTCTTTATAAAAATCGATCACCATGAAAGGATAGCGGTAATCAAGATGGTGCATGACTTCAAAATAGTTGACGTTCCTTGCGAATCCCAACTCTTCCAGTTGTCCGGATACCCGATCACCGGCGGAAATCGTTGTGATCACGATAAGATCCTGTAGAGGATTCAATGCCATGGGGGATAGAATCGGTTTGTCTTTCAGACGGCGTCCCTGTTTGGTGGAGTCATTGTCCGCGAATAAAACGGGCAGGGAAATGCCCCGCCTGATCAGTTCATCGTGAAGCCCTTCGCCCCAGCCCCCGGCTCCGAAGAGGATCAGTCTCTCGGCCTTCGTGTCTTTCAGACTTAATAAGAATAATTTCAGGTCAAAAAAATGTTCCGAAAAAGAATACAATACAAGACCTCTTAAGGGAAATTAATAATCGGGGTTGTCTATGGCAAACACCGGTACAGGGACTTTTTGGACGATATTTTTGATTTCCGGGATGCGTGTTTTCGTACCCAGGATGACGGCAGAAATATCGAGCGTCGACAGGTCTTCAGGGGGATGGATCTCAAGTTCCTCCAGAACTGTGCCCTGTTTGTGCCTGGCCGAGTCGATCCATCCGGCAACCCCGATCCCCTCCATTTCGAGACACCGTTTTAGCTCAAGACCAATAGCGCCCGCACCGAAGATATAAATTCCACGGTCGGGGAGTTGTCGTATCTCCGCAAGCGTTTCCGGGATAAAAGGATAGAGAGGGGCTGGGCATTGATGTTCATCCGGGGATTTCCAGAACCGCTGAAGATCAGCTCTGTCTTTGAAACGTCTGCTTGGGTTCGGGGCGTTTGTAAAATCGAAGAACAATTCGACCCCGATGTCTTCGGCGATTCGTTTCGCTTCCTGTAATTCTTCGTTCGAGTCGTTGTGGGAAAAGAGAATGTATTTCCAGATGACTCTTTGCGTCGGTGTCGACAGTTTTCCTGCCCGGGTCATGTTTTCCATGGCAAGCCGCCAGTTCCCGTCTCTGTACTTCCGGTAGGAGGAAGATGTCGCCCCGTCAATGGAAAAAATAAGATCATTCACCCCGCAGGTTACGATTTCATCCCGCCAGGAGATATTCCCGTTTGTGGTAATGGTGGTAGGGGCTTTGAAAAAGTCGCGGACAAGTGAAACCATCTCCGGGGTATGGGGGTTCATGAGGGGTTCACCTTTTCCGCAAAAGGAGACGTTCGCAACGGAGATATGCCTCTCCGCCATGTCCTTCACTACTTTCTCGAAGTACCCGATGGGGAGATCATGTGGGCCGGGAAAACGGGTTCTCACGCTTCGAGGGATACAAATAGAACAATTCAGAGTGCAACGAAAGGAGGCCTCGACCTGAAATGAATCGATGGTATCCGTATAGATGGAACCGTGGAATGCCTCATCTGAGAAAAGCCCGCAGTGAGGGCAGGTATCAGGGAAAGGGATCCGCCCGTCCTTGAGTTTCTGTCGTATGGCGATATAAGCCCCGTTGATCACATTGTCCACAATGTTGACCGGGGCCGAAGATACCAAGGTGTCTTTGAAAATGACATAGTTTTCGCCGGGTCCGCAGTAGCAGTTGTATTCTCCATTGGCACGAAGAAAAAGATAATTCCAGGCTTTACAGTGCATAGGGATTCCGTCCTTCGAAAAAATCTAATCGACCAAAATATTCCATGAGAGAAGTAATGGGACTCTGTCGACCTGGCTTCTTAAGTATAAAATTTGTGGAGGCGATGGATAATTCCTCTTTTCCATAATTTTTATAGTCCCCATGCACCTTATCCAGTTCCAATTCCTGCGATAGTAACTGATTATCGCATTTCAGAAACTCGAATCCGTTGGAGATGAAGACTTTTTCCAGGTCGGAAGGGCGATACAAATTGATGAAAACTTGGGGAAGGCTCTCTAGCCAGGATTTTTTTGGCATATAGATGTGGCGAACCCCGCTTCCATCCGGGTGATGATCTTTGAAATCGATTAAATGGAAAAGAAGACCACCGGGTTTCAGGACCCTGTCCATCTCCTTTATCACCGCCTCCGGATGAGCCACATGTTCCAATACAGCGTCTGAAAAGATGACATCGTAACTCTCATTTTTGAATGGGAGGGACGCTGCATCGACTTGTTCCATCAGCCTAACATCACCGTCTAGGAAAGAATGCTCTCCTCTTTTTCTGTGGTAACGAATTCGGCCACCCAGTTCCATTAAAGGGAGGTCGGGCATACTTGACTGTGATTCCATGAGAAAGTCACAAAACAGTTCAACATCCATTCGATTGATCATAATGGGGCAGATATCAACCCCCGTATAATGCCGTATCCCAAGGAGATGGAGCAGTATGCCAAGTCCGAAACGTTGACCGCATCCAATTTCCAGCAGAGTGCAATCCGTGGGATCCAAACCATAACTTATTATTTGTTCTATCAAAGACCGTGCTCTTGAGATCCATGCACATGGATTCCCGGGATCGTCGGACTCGTCCCTGAGCAATTTTCCAATGCGAACGTGGGTCAAAGCCAAGTGAAGGGGGTTTAATTTTTCGATGAAATTGGTAAAAAGGCGATCCAGGGGTGCCCGATAATGATTGACCTTAAGATTCTCCGCCTGGATGATCCCATAGTAGGGCCATATGTCTGATATTTTCCGAACATTCTCCAGTGTTGAGAAGTCTATAACCCTTGGAAGCAGTGTGGGTTTCCAACCATAGGGCTCCGTATACCCGCCACCCTGGTGGACATGAAATTCGATCAATCGGTCAATCTCTTGAACGGGTTCCAGCCGGCTTCTCAGGGAGACGTCGACAATGGTGTCCAGTTCATAGGTCAGGGCGGCATCGATCATGCGCACGATCATTTTTGACGGAGACCCATAAAACAGATGATAACCCCTTCCGGGTGAGACGGCCTTTCGATGGTAAGGATTATCAGGAACCGCCAGGATAATTTCGGATATCTTTTGAGATGCCTGCAATATTGAGAGATACGTATGGATATGATCCCGGACTTGATCATGGGCGTGCTCAAAATTCGCCCGGATGATGGCACCTGTGCGAGGGTTTCCCATACCGCGCACATTAACCAATTACGAGAAGATTTCTATATGATTCTGTATGTTTCATGGTGACCGAGCGTATATCGAAAGGATTTGGGAATTCTTGTTCGTGGGCAACGGCTGACGTCCGGTCTCCGATGCCGGGGGCTTCCTTCCCTGAGACACTCAAGGTGGCCCGAAGGGCCTCTTTAAAAATACGTTTCTGCAGTCTTTATCCTTCTCGGATCATTTTATAATAAAGATCCCTGTATCGTTGGGCCTGTATTTCGAGAGCAAAGGCTTCCAATGCCTTTTGCCTTGCACATTCTGATTGCTCTTTCAGGCGTGCGTTTTCTTCGAGGAGCCAGCCGATGCCCTGTGCGAATTCATTTGTGTCAAAAGGCTGGACAAGGAAACCGTTCTTCATATGGTCAATCATATCAGGCATACCTCCGATATTAAAGGCCACACAAGGGGTCCCACAGGCCATAGCCTCCATGACGGTGTTGGGCAGGTTGTCTTGCAGAGAGGGGGCAAGAAAGACGTCTGCTGCCGAGTAGGCAAGGGCCAAGGTGATACCGTCATTTAATCGCCCGATGGCGTATGTGGGATAACCAAAGTCTACATTTCCACCCTCTGGTCCAGCCCCGAAGAACGCCAGCCCCAATTCCTCGGAGTCAAAGGAGGCAAGGAGTCGACGTAAGGCCCCTTTGAGGATATGAAATCCCTTTCGAGGGTCCTTCAGTGGATCAACGGAGCCGAAAAGCACGATGCGCCTATTTTGAGGAATTCGTAAAAGATCCCTGGCAATGGTTTGCTCTATTGGCCTAAAAATTTGGGTATCCAGTGCATAGGGAATGACGTCAATCGGGCGGTCTCTAAAGAGACTGCTTTCGGTGGCCCTCTCGGCGAGCCAACGGCTCGGTGTGACGACCCTAAATTTAAGGTCTTTCCATGCCCTTTTTTTCCTTCTCCAGATCCAACGGCTTAAATCGTGCGCCCGATGGCCCTTTAGCAGAGGACATGCCCCGCAGGATGCCGTGAATTTTTGGCAATGGTTGTTGTAATGGCAACCACCCGTAAAGGCCCACATGTCATGGAGTGTCCAAACAATAGGAGCTCTGATTTTTTTGAGATTTTCGAGTCGGATGAATCCGGCGTTGATCCAGTGAAGATTTACGATATCCGGAGAAAAGGTATTGATGGCTCGGACGGTGCGATCAGGCAGCCAGTTTAAGGAATAGGCCGTGCGATGACGCTGGGGGTAAAGGGTATAGAGTGGCTGCAGGTCGACAACAGATCTGAGCTTTGTTACAGCGTTTTGATATCGGTTATTATTAAGAACAATGACATTAGGGTCCGCGCTGTGCTTTTCGTTTACGAGCATTCTCGCTTTGGTACCGATATCATTGAGTCCCCTCAAGAGCCTGAAAGCAGCAATCGCTGCGCCTCCGAGCGTATCGTGAGTGCTTAGTAGGAGCGTTTTCAAAGTGTCCTAAATCCGTTTACGAGATCGGGGTTAAATGGATTTTAATCCTATGGTTAGAGCCTGGATTTCTTTTTTGGCCCTGTCGATGTAGGAAATATGCTTATGGAGGTAAGGTTTTAGCTTTCCGTCATTTCCGTTTTCAATGTTTTCAATCGTTACGGGTGAAAAATGAACAAAGACAATGGGCCATTTGCTGTTGATCAATATCTCACCGTCGATATCTTTTCTCTCCAGAAAGTCCGCATTCCACTGAGCCACATTGCATCCAAGATGGTTCATGATCTTTACGCCTTTAAAATAAACGGGGAAGGCATCGAGATACCTTTGATCCACATAAAATCCATTTTGAAAATCAAACTCACATTTATAGAGACAGGCCTGGTGCCACCAGTTTAGGGCTTCAAGACTTTGCTCACTTGCTCCCAGAAACCCGGCATTATAGAGTCCATCCCTGAAATTACAGGAAAACTGCATTTCGTTGGCCTGTGGATCCAAGGGCCTCCAATGGGGTGTAAGAAGCAGGGTATGATTTTGTAATTCATCGAATAAAAAACGAAAATCATTGAAAAAACAGACGTCATTGTCAAGGTATATCAATGAACTGATATTCTCGGTTTCAAATAAATAAATTAGAAATCGGGATTTTGATGCCCATCTTAGCCTGTCATTGTTCCGGGGCAACTCTTGGAGTTTTTGTTGATCATAGATGTCGTCGAGTGCATAAAAAATAATCTGGCTGTCACCCACGGACATGGATTCCTCAAAGTCTTCCAGGTTTCGCCATTCTTCTGAAACCAGGCAATGCATCCTTATCGCTCGGAAAGGGGTCATGGAATACAGGAGGGCTAATGCCTTGTGAAGGTAGTCCGGAGTTATGATGGTGCAGACATTGAACATGATATCTTTCCTATGCGTGCGGGATTTTTTTGATAACCAGGTATCATGTTTGGGTTGGCTGTAGGGTTTGTCAAATATCTAGTGCGAAGGGCCGCACCGTGAGATCCTTGAACCGCTTTTCGATCTCCAAGTCATGAAGGATTCCTTGTTGATGAGATCAGTTCCAGATTATAATTTTGGCCAGGTTGTGCAAAGGTTTTGCCTTTGAAAAACATTCCCTTTTGCCCAATTTCGGCTTCAGGGCTAAATTGTAATCCTCATTTTGTCAGAGAATAGTACAGCTCCATGTACTGGCCAGTAATTTTAGACCAATTGTAAGCTGTTTCAGCCAGGTTTCGGGCTGAAAACCCCATGAGCGATCTTCTAGACCTGTTCTTCTTTAATGCCAGAATGGTGTCTCTGAAATTTCGAGTATTAGAAGTACTGCAAAAAAAAGCACAATCTTCGGTTAGATATTCCCTCGTCGCTGGTATGTCCGAGGTTATGATGGGCAGCCCGCATGACAGGCCTTCCAAGAGCACATTGTTGGCTGTGCTTTCTATGAGGGGTAAAAGGAGCACATCCGCCTCCTGGTAGAGCGAAAGAAGCTTTTCGTCGCTTACGCCGTCATAAAACGCTATATTATTTAATTCTTTCAGCGCCCGATACCGCCCAAGGTCAACGGAGCCATTCTCAACCCCTGCTTTGAGGCCTACCATTTGGAAAAGGATGTCTTCCCGGTCAATGAGGGCATTGGCGGTCTCTAAAATCATTTGGAGATCTCTTAGCCAGAAACCTACTGTCAGGCAGCGAAATACGCGTCCGGTTTTCTTCTCCTTTCGGCCGGGGATGTAATAATCCGTATCGACACCGTGGGGAATACACACGATCCTGTCGGATTGGGTGAAGTCATTGAAAAAGGATCGTTGAGACTCGGAGAGGATGATGATTCGATCGAGATGCCTGAGATGTGTGCCGGATCCCAGGAGACGGCGATTCCGGATTATTGACGGGGGTTGGTGGTATGTCGCAATGATTCTGCAATGTTCTGTAGCTAAACATTGCGAATAATAGTAGCCGTGTTCTCCGTCAAAGAAATGGACAAGGTCGATAGATCCCTCTTCAATCTGCATTTGAACCTGGCATTCGGTTCGTTGATCAAGATGTGAATACCAGGGCATGAATGTCCGAGAAGCCATCTCTAATGACTTTCCGTCCGAACCGGAGAAGGATATTGGTGTAACAAATTCCTGTATGGAAGTGTGAGGCAAATTGTTCAGATATTCGTACAAAAGACTGTAGCCACTTCTGGATGCCCAATGGCTATAGTGGGTTCGAACAACAGCTATTTGAGCGGGAGTACTCATTTTCTATGACTGCCAATCTTGTTGAAGAATGCAGAAAGTTGCGCCTGTGAGTTCTCCGGGCTGAAATGAATTTGTAGGGTTTCTCGTCCCTTTTTTTGCAAGTCGAAATAAAGAGAGTCGCTCTCGATAAGATTTTGTATCATCTCTGCCGCCCTGTCGAGATCACCGACATCGAAAAACAGGGCGTCCTGTCGATGGGTCAGAAAGTCAGAACCGCTATTTGTTGGGGTGATAAGCGGGATCAATCCAAAAGACATCGATTGGATGAGCGATGTTGAGATACCCTCGAATTCCGAGAAACTCACATAGATATTCGTCTCCCGCATGAGATCAAAAAGACGCTTTTCATCAAGATAGCCATGAAATATCACTTTCCCGTCGGGGGCGATGTTATTCAATTGTGCGTGAAGTTCATCTTCGAGAGAGCCCGAACCGGCTATATGGAGATAGTAGGGAATTCTCCGGGTCTCAAGCGCTTGAGCAAATGTTGCGAGGTCGCCCGCTCTTTTTTGGTAGGATTCCAGCCTTCCTGCATAGAGAATGCTTGCAGATCTGAGGGGTTCCCTGTGAGAGGTCCCGATAGTCTTGAAATCATTTGTTTTTTCCTGAGGCAGGAAAAAGTATTGAATCAGTGAGGTGTCGGCAGGGATAAAGCCGAGTGTGTCGCGAACATGTTCCATGCAGGTCTCACTGACGCATATCACATGGTCGATCTCGTGCCTTCGGCGTTGTATGCGATTGTAATGGTCAGGGTCATCACTGTGACAGACATAAACCTCTTTCCAAGAGGTTCCAGGAATACAATGCTTTGCTTTTTGGCTCAAATCCATGCCTGGATCGGAGTAATGATGAATGACGATATCTGGACCAATCTCAGTGAATAGATTTTTAGCGAGATCATTTCCTGGTACCGGACGGATTCGGATACGATGAACCATGCCGGTCAACTGTTCTAAATAATTGCCGTTCCAGGAAAAAGTCCCGTCGTCCAGTACCATCGTGTGCACTTGATGTCCCATTGACTCAGAGGCTTTGATCATACTGCTCCAGTAGGCATTAACGCCTGAAAGATAGAACTGATTGTCGATGATGCCAAGAATTTTCATGAGTGTTTCCTCAATAGTCAGATGCGGTAGGGCGGGCAGGAATCGTTTCGATATATTTTGGGGAAGTGATGGTGCGGGAGGGCGTTTCGCAGATCGAAGGTATTGACGTTGGGCATCGTGGCGCCTTTTAATCTGTCGATGGTAAACTCTTGGTCAATTACGCACTCGATCTTAGCCCTCTATAATAACTGCGGTAATGCATATATGAATAATATGGATTTTAGGATAAGAGGTGAGGATAATGAAGCTTTCCGGCCTCATCGCGGTAACAGCCCCCTTGTTGTGCAAAAAACCAGGTGAAATTTCCCTCGAGTTGCCTCATTCGAGTTTCTTTCAGAGAGGCTATAATGTTTACTGAGCCCAGCATTGATCCGCCGTAAGGAATATATCGGCTATAAGGCTTGAATCTATCCTTGAAAATATTCCATAAGGGATGTGTGCCTTTATAATCGGGTGAAAGCCAGATATTTCCCTCATGATCCAACATGAAATAATTCATGCCGGCGTTAGAAAGTTTTTGCGAAGTTTCTCCGGGGTTGCACTCCATGTCATTGAGCATATATTTCACGGTAAGAGAATCACAGAATTGAGTGATGAATTGCCGTTCCTCAGAGGTATAAGCCTGGGGATATTTAAGCCCATTGTAATTGCCTCGGAACCTTCGAACGTGTACGAAAAAACCTAGCTTATTGAAGACGCTGAAGTATTTAATAAATGGAAATATTTGAGTGGGATACATAACATAGATAACAGACGCCTCGGTCCCATGCTTTCTGAGGGATAAAAGCTTTTCTGTAAAAGGAGCAATGTCAGTCTCTGTTGGGTGAAAAGAGGCGTTGAGATGAAAACGGTTTTCCTTCAAAAGCCTAGTTCGGAGAAGACGATCCAACGGCATTGAGAGGTTCGTCGTAATATGTGCCTCCCACCTGCTTTCTGATCCAATCATTTCAAGAATCTCATAAAATCCCAGGGATGCCATCGGCTCACCAAATGAAAAATAAAATACTAATTTTTCATTCCCGAAATTCGTTTTTAATGCCCTATGCCATTTCTCAGGATTCCCTTGGTAAGCGTGACCGGTATTGACTTCAGGAGGAACATAACAGTAGGGGCATTTATAATTACAGAAGCAATACTCGCCATTGAATGTCCAGACGATGACAGTTTTGCTTAAAGGGACAATATCCAGTAATTCTTTGACGATGATCCCGTTTCCAAAGTCGTTGGGATGGATCTCATCATAAAGCCCTCTTGAAACCGGTGTCACTCTCTCCGTAAACGCCGAAAAAATGTCAATGATTCTGAAGCCGTAATGATGAGCTATTTCGACAATATCTTGGTTATAAACGGAAATTTTTTTTGATGTGCGACCCGTAGAATTGTAGTCTGGATTTATTGTGAGAAACAAAGATCTTATCTTTCGATCATGGAATTGGCGAGCAATTGATGAAAGATTGCGCTTAAAAGTCGCCCGATCGACACCTTTACGCAAATCATTCATTCCAAAGCCTACAAGAACAACATCGGGGTTTTCGGCTAAAACGTATCTTATCCTGTGCAGCGCTTGTACTGTCGTGTCGCTTACGACACCCATATTTAAGACATCGATTCGATAATCCGGGTATCGTCTTTTCATTTCCTCTTTAAAGATCGGTACCCATGCTTTCGTGATACTATCACCGAAGCAAACAATTCGGCAGGGATTTTCCATTTGCTACCTTTCCATGTGATTGAGAATGTTGTTGAGTACAGCTGTAGTCATGTCTTCTTGGAGTTTCCACTTATGGAAAATAATTGTTCAGATTTTAATGACCTTCTATCCTTTTAATGTTCCATACCAGGGAGAGCAAAATGTTTTTTTCACAGAAGGGTCCGTTACACTATTTTTAAATGCATAGAAAACCTGCCGCCTTAGCTTGTCTGGTTTTCTGTTATTTAGCCATAAACCATGAGTAAGATATGGATGATTCTTCACGCGCAGTTCCAACATTTCTTGAAAGCCAACAGCCCTAACCATTTTTTCCAAAGCCGGAACGCTGGGCTGAAAGTTTATCTTTAAAACACCCCAGTTATTTTTTTCTGGGGTATCGTTATGAACTTCAATGATGGGACGCTTTGAAATTGAAGGCACAATATTTGTGTCAATTAAAACGCCGTTCCTAGTCATATTATAAATGTTGTTGAGTACTTGCACTGGTTGTGTCAAATGGAAAAAAATACCAGCAAGAATAACTATATCAAACATGCCCAGTTCTTTTTTACTAACATCCTCGATCATACCCTGATAAAATTTTACATTGCCAGCATTTTTAACAGATCTTGCAAAGGAAGCTTTCACAAGATTTAATTTGCGAAATTCCACTCCCACTACTTCCTTCGCACCAAGCTCAGAGGCTTTAAAAGAAAAATGCCCGATGTTACAGCCTAAATCTAAAACTGTCATTCCTTTAAGGTTGCCCCCAAAAAGATGTTTAGCCAAATACGGTAGGTGATGTTCTTCAGGTCTATTGGAATTTTTTGAATCTGGTTTTGCCCAAACTCCTTCAGCAAACTTAAGCTGGTAGTCCCATGGACCGAAGCTATTAATCAAATTTTGATCAATGTTATGTATCGAATCTAATGGGTATAATTTATCGCAATCGAATAGTGTCAATTTTTTTAATTGTTCATTTTTCATGTTCTACTTTTTAAATTGAATTGTTATTTTTCAAGCACTTTATTTTGGTATTAAAGACTATATAATTGATAATGAAAGCAGCAAAAAACGTGAACCCAACCCTATAATTTGAAAACCTATGATAAGTAAAATATTTTTTTTGGTTTTTTGAAAAGCAGTTATGAATTGACTTGTGTTTATACATTAAATCCAGCAATTAAAATATTCCCGAACCCTGGTTTTACGTTTCAAAGATTATACCTTGGAAATAACATATAGAGTTGAATTTTTCATGCACCATGAGGATTAAGTTTTTCTATGCTCACGCACTGTGTGCGAAGATTGCATCATTCGATACCCTTTTCATGCCCATTTCCGTTTAAAAAATCTTGCGATCGGCTATCATAATATAGGTTTATATTCGTTTAATAATTTAATTTCTTAAGCAATTTATCTACAAATCTGCTCTGCCTTTTTTTTAAAATGTCAAATAACTTTCCGGTTTTTATAACAATGTTTTTTCGATTGTTCATAATGTCATCAAACAGTCCCATATATCGATTGTTGTCGAGTTCATCAGTGCGTAGACAATAGCGTTCCATATTGATACTGGCCATAAAATCCGTGCTTTTCCCGTACTGATTCTCGATCATTACGCATGGTTTACCCATCAACCAGGCGATGATAGCCGGGTGCATTCGTTCACTAATTAAGTAATCCAGTTGCCCTACGATGCTGGGATTAAGACGAACATCGTCGCAATAAGGAAGGATTGAAGCATTATGATATTGTGAGGGCAGTATGGCCCTCAATCGTCGAGCGGCTTCTGAATCTGAATCAAATTTATTCTCTGCAAAAGACAAAAAGACGGGTCGCGCGGCCAACCTCTCCAATACAAGTGAAATGACGGATGCCAGTCTGTTAAAGGTCTCTCGTGAGGAAATATAGCGTTCTTCCATACCGACCTCGGCATTTTTCATGGTGCGAACACATATTCCGACAACAGGACCATCCGCTCGCCAGGGCAGGGGAACCGGTTCAAACCCTATGGCAGAATCACCGATGATGTCCACATCTTCGACCATTCCATAATGCTTGAGCGATTCAGCCGTCCTAGGTCCTCGAACACCGGAAAACAAAGATCGTTCAAACAAAGAACGCATTTTTGGTTGCCATCTCTTGCATTCATCTTCTCCGGTATTTCGGAAACCGGGTCCGAAAATTGTGAGTGGCGCATTGATTTTATCGACACGATTGCAAATCCGGGACGTATCACAGCCGATAATAGTTCCGCCACCAATGATGCACAGATCACAATCATCATCGTTTGTGAATTTCAAACTCATGCCCATGCCAATGGCGCGCTCTTGAAAGATGCGTTCAATGCACCATCTCATCAGATCGTCACCGGTGGAGTGAAAACCGTACCAACCGAGCAGGCGTAAGCGTAAAAGCTGTCCCGATCCAACAGCATATCGATTACGGTTCTTCATCAACTTTTTTGGAAACTTGCGAATTATTCTTTCCTTGGGACTTCTAAGCTTGCTTATTTTTAGCCAGATGAGTAATGAATTGGAATGAGTAAAATTTAGTTTGCTGTAGAAACCCACGCCCTATGGGCGTGGTCATGTGGGATTGGCTATGCCGGTCCCGGATGGGCTTGGCTAAAAGCCCACTCACTGCTATTCCTTTACTCGAGTTGTAGCCGCAACATCGAGAAAGGAGAAAGCAGTGAGTAGATTCCGTAAATTATCACATACCCTATGGCATTGCCAGTATCACATCGTATGGGTTCCAAAGCATCGATATCGGGTCCTTGATGGGCCAATTCGAGATGCAGCTTACAAAGGAATACAGGCGATATGTGGATATGCAGGCTCTGAAGTTATAGAGATGAATGTTCAAAAAGATCATGTTCATCTCATAGTGATGGTTCCACCGAAAATAGCGATATCTGATTTGATGGGCCGTTTGAAAGGACAGACGGCCATCAAAACATTTAAAAATTTTCCATATTTAAGACAAAAGCCCTATTGGGGCAATGAGTTTTGGTCAAAAGGATATTGTGTCGATACAGTGGGCCTGGATGCGAAATGATCCGCAAATATGTTAAGTATCAAGAGGAAAAGGACCGCTATGTCGACCAACTGAAATTCGGTTTTTAATCAAACCCAAAGGCGGCACAACTTCCGCAAGCCCCCTCAGGGTGGCATGGCGGTACCCCCTTATAGGGGGTTAAAGCAAGGCCCCGTCCTTTGGGCGGGGTTTTTTACTTTTTCGGGAAAAGCAATATTTTAACATATTGCTAAAGAGTTGCCAGATGAGTCCTAAATCCGAGATTATGAGCTTCAGAAATGTTGTCTTTGTTATCATCAATAACAAGGACTTCCCGTGGATGAAGTTCGTACTTTTGAAGTATTGATTCAAGTGCGCCACGACGGCTACCATAATTCTCAACATAGAATTCTTTGCTGAAGTGCAGGTTGAATTTATTAATAACAAACCGGGTACATTCTTCAGAGGCATTGGTTAAAAGTAACGTTTTATGAGTGTCTGAGAAGGCTTCCAGCAGAATAAAATTTTTTTTTATAAGTTTGATTCGGTTTAAAAAAAAGTTAAATAATTGTATTTTTTTTTTATGGATATCTGCTGCATTTTCTCGGGCAATTTCGGAGATCCATTCATCCCACCTCTTACCAAAATTGCTGACGAAAGTCTCTTTATCCAAGTGAATATTGAATTTAGTAAAGGCTTCCTTATACGCTAAAAAATTAGCCTCGCGACTTTCCACTAATGTTCCGTCTAAATCAAATATTACGGTAGTAATCATTGAATTTTAGGCATGTTATGAATTGGTTGAGTAGGTAACGAAATGATTAGTCTGAATGAAATAATGTTTGGAAAACCTTATGGGCAAACGCTTCCTGCTTGTCCTGCCAATGAGAAATGAGGTCTTTTATCTTCATGTGACGTTTTCCCCACGTTTGTTTTGTTGTTACTATTGTGTCAAGTAATATCTGATCATTAATATCATAAGGGGATAACACAAGATCACTACAATCAATAAGGTCCATTATTTCCTGTCCTCGCGTACCACGATGTTCCAGAACGATAGGGATAGTACCGTTTGCCGCAGCAAGCAAGGCCGGATTGGTTCGCATACTGATAAATACATCCAAATTTTTCAGACGTGAAAAGCTTAAAAAAACATCCTGTAAATGGGGATGAATCTCAACACTGTTCAACGATAGAAAATTACTCAAAAGCCGAATCGTCTTTGTTTCATCATTACAGGGCCTATCACGATCAAAACAAAAAACATGACATTTCGATTTGAGAGCCGTTGATGCATCCAACAAATTGACTATACAAGAGGCGACAGTCTGGAATATTCGGTCTTCCATTTGCTGAGGACCCGGCAGTTGAATCACATTTACGCCGATGTCACCTTGGGCTGGGAGTCCGGCACAATTCGCCATTTTAAAGCTCAGAATAGGATCACCGATAATTTCGTAATCTTTAATGTTCGTGAGTTCTTCAATGAGAGCCGCGGTCATATGATTGCGAATTCCTATTAGAGACATTTTTTTTAAAATTTTCCGCAATTCCGACCGCTCTTTCCTTGAAAACTGCTCAATACCTCCCTCGGTGCCCAAACCGAAAGCGACAATAGGGGCGCTAATTTTATGTAATATATCACTCAGATTGCTTATTCTATGTCCCAAAAGTTCATCGGCACTCACAACACAAATATCGCAGTTCAATGCGTTGACAAAGGTAAGTCCGAGGCCAACTCTCCTTGCGGCAGATAGTAGAATATCTTCAAGACAACGGCTGGAAAGCATGGATGAGTATCCCAGAAGCAGTACTTTGTAAATTATTTTGCCTTGAATAGTGCCCCCCCTGTTTACATTTTTGAAAATCGCCAAATAGTTGTTTGCTAAAACGGTCCAAAAGATTTAGTTTTACGCTTAGTTTGGCATAGTTTGCTTTAGGCTTAGATCCGTGATTACTTCTTTAAGAGTATCAACGGCTTTTTGATAATAAAGGCAAGAGAGATCCGGATTAACGGTGTGCTTATAATCCAGCAGTCTGATATAGTGCGAGGACTCATAGAAACGAGACTGGAGGTCCATAGCTTCATTCCAGTAAGGAAAAAGTAATGAAAAGCGATCCGCAATATAAGAATAGGTGGCCTTTAATCCTGCCCGTGCTGCGGGCCCGGTGTATTTCGGGAGTTCATAGAGTGAGAATAAAGACTGCCGTATTTTCCCGATATCCATCGTAAAACTAGCGATGCCTCCGGGAGCGGGGTTAGAATCGAGCAAAACAAAGGAGTCCGCTGTAACCATAATATTTTCAAAAGTCAAATCACCATGTATTAAACCACCGGGTAAGTCTTCTAAAAGCGTTGAACCGTTTAGCCGACTTTTGATTTGATTTAATAGTCCGGTAAGCGTTGAAACATCAGGTCCCAGATTTCCATATTGATGGCTTCGTTCAAGGAGATAATCGACATACTCCACGACATTAACTGCATTTTTATGTTGTGAGTATAAATTGTCCAATAAAACAGTGATTATTTCTTTTAAGCGATAGAATGCCGCCTGCTGCGTACTCATTGTGCAATAAACATCGAAAGAAACTCCGGGACAGAAGGCCATATCGTAGTAGCTATCTCGCCAGCCAAAGACTTTTACAGAATAATCTCGAATTTTACCATGGAGGTTTTTAAGGTTATCGTATTGTGCTTTTAGTTTTTTCACGTTTCCATGATGAACGCTCTTTCTGACTCGGTCGCCGAGAAATTCAATTGATGAACCGGAAATACCGTTATAATATTGATCTTTCATGTCGTAAAATCATAACTGAATTGTTCAAATCGTCTTACATCATCGGATGTGCCGTTGTCGTAAAACCGTTCCGCTTCAAAAAAACGGAATTGAGGGTTTTTTTTTAAATATATGTTGACGGTTTCAGAAAGATAATATTCTCCCTTGACCGTTCTGTGTTTTGTTATTTGTTTATCTATGGCTTTGTAGAGCTCAATTCCGCTTCTAAAATGATAAATCCCTCCAACCGCTCGAGAGGAAACAACATTTTTTTCTATAATCCGGTGAACAAAACCATTCTTATCAAGGATATAACTTTTAGACGGATCATATGACCGAAAACTGAGTACGGATCCATCGCCAGTGAAAGTGTTCCAGTTGGTGCAATTATAACGGGAAACGGCATTTATGTCGCAGTCGACTACAACAACGTCTTTCTCAAGTTTCCAATCGTTACTTGCCTGGAAAACTGTATGGGCCGCACCTTGAAGTTCTGAAGTCTGCTCAATAAGCGTGGCAAGGGGTAAAAGACCTCTCAGCGCGCAGGAGATCAGCGGGTTTTGATCGGCGTGGTAAATCACCATGACGTCTTCAGGTTGGTGCCAAATGGAAGCCAAGGCCCATTCAATCATCAGTTTTCCTTGAATAGGTATCAAACATTTCGGAAGGTAAGCAGATTCTGGGTAAAACCGGCTACCTCTTCCGGCCACAGGTAAGATGATTTTCATGAATGATTGCTTTTTATGGGTTTTGAGACAATTAAAGAGAACCCTTTTATTTTGAAAAGAAGATTTACCGCATGAAGAACTCTCGAAAAAAGTGTCCTAAAATTATTTACATAAGTGAAATATTTTATATGGAGGCCAGCGTTTTTGCAAATATTATCAATCATCCAAGGCCAGGGTAAAAAGTCAGGACGAGGAGAAAATTCGGGTTTCAGTTTTTTTCTGAGAACGAGATACCTGTCCGACCATGTTTTGGGGAGATAGGAAGCAAGTAACAGATTGTTTGTATGATGTTCCCGAAGCGCAAGGCGATTCGGGAAACCAAGAAATGCATGTGCGCCTGGGCGTAACATTCGCTCAATTTCTATGAGGAGACGCTCTTTATTTACGATATGCTCTAAAAGTTGATCGGCAAAACAAAAGTCAACGCTACTGTCATCAATATTGGTATTGAGTACATTCCCCTGATGGAGTTCGATTTTATCTTTGAGATATGAAAATTTTTCAATACGTAATTTTGCGAGCTTTAACCAGCCTGTGCTTGCCTCGATTCCGATAACTTTCGCACCCATTTCTGCAAAAACAACACAAGCACCACCGCTTCCACAGCCAAGATCTACAACTGTTTTTCCTTTCCAGATATTTACCTGCAATAGAGATGAGATGTCGTCGATAAGGTTCCTAATTAAAATGGGACTTTCATTTAGACTTTTAATGAATAAGTTTTTACGATCTGAATCGCGGAACAGCCAGTTGACTGCAGTATCAAAATCATCGTCCGGCATACCATCAAAGCGCTTCTCATAGAATTTTGTTATGATATCATAGGATTCAGTGTAACATGTGTTCGAATTTAAACAGAGTCTTTGCATTTGTCATTTATGACTAAGCGTTTTAATATTGTGCATAGAGAGATCGAGTGCATGCTGTATGATGTATAAATTTCATTTGTAATATTTTTTCCGATTGTGAATAGGCCGGTTTTTCAGACGGCCTGAGGCGAAATCTGAGCACTCCATTCAATCATACCGAGCTTGGTCGCGCTATGTTCAGCTTGAATTACCGTGTAAAAGGTCATATTTCAAGGGTAAGATAGGTAGATTTGAAACGAAAGTTAATAAGACTGCTAATTGATTCTGTGGACTATTTTTGAGACAGAAAGATTTTGATAGACAAATGATAGTATTCACATAGATGTCATTGAACGTTCTTTCTGCCTTGCTTTGACACCCTAATTCGAGAATATTAAGGTAAAATTGGGTCTGTCCGGGTTTCTCAACAGCATAATGGCCTGTTTTGACAAGAAATATGCTCGCAGGAGTTATCCATAGCCGCGCCCGCTGCCCTCGTGGAGCGGGCGGGCGCGGCTGTGGGTAACTCCTTCACGGCACGGCGCAGATTTGTCGAAATTGGGGTGTGAAACACCGTGGTAATCTGTGCACCCGATATCCATTGAAGGCCCAATAATGACGTGGTTCTGATAGGTTATTGCTTTTGAGAGATTCGGATATAGCCGTAAAATTCACCGTCTTGTTATAAGTAATTGAAACCACCTCAATCACTTCGAGAAGAGAATGAGCGGTGATTAGCAGGATTCTATCCTTAATTGCTGTGATAATTCCCTCTTTTCCATTCAATAAAATAGGGGTATACCATGCGGTCATATATATCTTCAGGATCAGCAGTTTCATAGTGAAGAATTTCATTAAATCGGTTTTGGCTCCAAAATTCGGGAATCCAGGTGCCAAACGCATTTTGATCCTGTACCAACGCATATTCGTCTATAAAGTTGATTGAAGGGACACGGGCAATCCAGAAAAAATGTTCAAAACTGCCTCTCCCGCCAATGTAGAGCTGGCATTTCATAACAATCCTGTAAAGAGTTCTTAGGGGTATCCCCTTGGAATAATTATCAGTCAAATCAATACAAGCATTTGAATCAATATCAGGCAAAATTTGATTGAGCGAAGAACCCAAGAAAAGACATTGAACAAATTTTTTCATTATAGGATCGTTGTTAATGATTCGAAACATTTCCATAATTTTGTCAGATGCGCGCCTGAAATGAAATGCGATGACAAATTTTTTATCAAGTAGATTGCTGTGCCAGAAATTTTTGGCGGCATTCATATCCTGATTTGAAAATATTTCTTGAAAAAGTGTCAGCTGATATTCAGACGGAGTTAAGTATTCGCCCCAGCGTTTTCGAAATATTTTGTCAGGTACCCAGTAATCCTTGGCTTTTGTGGGGTCGCCGCCAATTTTCTCATCGATGAATGAGATATTTTCTAAAAAATCATAAATAGGGTTTACCCTTTTGTTGTTCCTGGCCTTTTCAAGCCGGGTCTGACCATGACCATAATTACTTGGATTCACCGTATCAGATTGAACGTCCGTGTATATAACTCTGATTTTCCGTTTGCAATATTTTTCTCTGTATTTTTTAATGAAAGGAAGGATAAGAATCACATCACCCAAACCACCATGGATTCCTATCTCTTTGAATTTATTCGGCCAAAAAATATTTCCAAAAATATCGTCACGATATTGATTTTTTACAGTCACTGTTCCCCGATTAAGAACCTGAAAGTGTCGGGTACCCCAAATGCGATCTAAATAGGTGTTAAAAAATTTAAGCATTATTGAGTAAATTAAGTAATGAATCGCAGATATATTCAACCTCTTCATCGAGAAGGTCGGGATAGAGCGGCGGGCAGATATGTCTTTCACAAAAGATGTCAGCGACTGGGTAGTGATGGGTTTGATTAAATCTCGCATAAACCGGCTGGTGATGTATGGGGTACCGGTATACTTCTCCGGTAAGTTCAATTCTTCTTTTTTTGAAGTGTGTTGATATAATTTCCCTGTCAAGCGGGGAGAGAACGATCTGCTTGTAATAAGAGCTTTTCCCCCCGTCTGGAGGAGAAACAGCTTTCCATGGAGTATCCTTCAATCTATTGCGGTAGATACGTGCCAGATCGTTTCTTCTTTGGATCCTGTGGGGCAATCTTTCAATGCCGAGTATTCCTAGAAGCGCCTGAAATTCAGTCATTTTAAAGTTGGCACCGGAGCGGATATGCAGGTCCTTGTTTTCCGGGTGCATCCCAAATTGCCGGATTGAAAGCATGCGATCCAAAAGGTTTTTCTCATTGGTCGTAATCATGCCACCTTCTCCAGTGGTCATGACTTTTGTTGGAAAAAAACTAAAACAGCCGGCTGTCCCAAAAGAACCTGCCGTGATGTTCAGGTGCCGAGAACCGTGGGCGTGGCAAGCATCTTCGATCAAAGGCACGCCATGATTATCACACATTTGCTTGATTTCGTGAATATAGCGTGAAACGATCCCTCCGATATGAACGACTATAACCGCACCGATATCAGCATGCAGGTATTTGTTAAGTTCTTCAGGCGATAAAGAAAATGATTCATCTTCAATATCCAGAGGCAAAACTTCCGCCCCTGCGTTTTCAACAGCAACTGCCGTGGCAATAAAGGTGTTTGTTGGTATAATTACCGTTTTGGCTTTGACATTTAAGGCACGAAGCACAACCTCGAGTGCTGATGTTCCAGAATTGACGGCCAGTGCATGAGATGTATTGCATAGGGCCGAGAATTGTTTCTCGAATTCTGTAACTTGATGCCCATTTGTTAAAATGCCGGAATCGAAAATTTGCTTGCAACCGTCATGAAACCGACTGGTAAATCCTTCATCAAAATTTAATCTGAAAATCGGAATTTTCATGGTCTATTAAGAAGTCGTAGTTATGGAATGGATGTTAGAGGTGCGAATTGTTTTAAGAATTACCGTACGATTGGCGCTCGCAGTTCAACAACATGGTGGGCGTATTTCTATTATACCAATGGCGGTGCGTTATTTTGTGCTTCATATATGAATCTCAGATAAATTTATTCGTAATGCAAAAATTGTGGGTATTTAGAAATTTTTTGTGCTTCTGGCCTTTTATCGTCGGTAAGGTTGTCATCAGCGGATGGTTGCATAATCATTTCCTTAAGTATACTTATTTATTTTAAGGGAACGGAGTTAGATTTCAACTACTATTCCATGCTGCAAGTAAATTAGATGTGAGGACGCATCGAAACAAGCCCCTTTAGGCCGCTTATGCAAGAAAATATAAATTTCGGAAATAATGAAATCGTGTTTGTCAAGTAAAGAGCGAAAATTTGTCATAGTATAAAGGGATTGGATGTATATCACCCAATCTTGATTTAAAAACTATACCTCTTCTGAAATTGGTTATTATTTTGGGCTGGCTGGGTTTGCAGACCACGGCACCGTTACTGCATGCGACATATAATATGTTATCCTTGATGTCGATGATTGTTCCCGGTTGATCATTGTGGATTGTCGATTCTTTCTTAATGATAAAGAGTTCTACCTCACCCGGATGGTTTTCCAATGTAGTTCGTGGTCCGGGATAGGGAGGGAAAGTCAGTGCTCTGGAAAATTTAATAAGAAACTCGGCTCTCCAATTCCAGCTAATCCATCTAGCATTTGGCATGCCTGCTGTATGGTAGCATTCTGATGTTTTTGAAGGGGTTATTTTAGGCCATGACCACGCTAAGATATTAGCAAGGTTTTTTTTAAAAGAGTCTACAGACATGGCGCTGACCCTTTTATATAATGATTTTGCCGTATCATCAAGTCTAATGCGCGTGCTTTTTTGATCGATTAAAATTCCATCGTCGATATTTGAATTTACCACATACGTAGTCAAGCCTGCCTTGGTATCGCAGAGTATCGCCCAGACGATCGGGTAACACCCACGATGTCGCGGAATCAAACTTAAATGAGTGTTAGTAACACCGAGCTTGGGCGCATTTATTATGGGGGCCTTGAGTATTTTGTCATACCCTCCCATTATACAGATATCTGTCTTTCTTGCCATATCAACTATTTTGGTACGATTCGCATTAATGTTTTTTAAATAGGGTATGTTATGCGCATTACAAAGCGCCTTACATTCCACTTCTAAATCAGAGATATGGGTTTGGGAAAATGACTTTGAAGTGGCGAATTCGACCTCTATGCCTTCTTCCAGGAGATGCTTGAGATACATCAACCCGAAGTCACAAATACCCAGAAAACCGATTTTCAATTTTCAGTCTCCTTAATCTTTCTCAAGATTGGTGCCAAAATTTTATAGGAACAGGTTTTACAATGCAGGTGAGGCGTGTTTTTTTTAAGGCATTGGCGAATTTCATTAAATACGGAATTTTGATAAATTTCTCCAAAAGGATTTTTAATTAGGTTTCCTTGACACCATTGGTCATCTAAACTGATTACGCAGACAAAAATATTGCCGTGAACATCGATATACATACGTTCAAAGGGCCAAATGCATCGATTATAATCAAATTCAGGATCACCCACTACTATTACCCTCATCTCATTGATCCGATCAATCCGGTGCCAGCGGCGAAGAGTTTCAATGTAATCAAATGTTGAATAATTTTTTGGTGACGTCAAGCGGTTGTCAGCGGTCCAGTCCTGGACAGGATTTATTCGAAGTTCATCAATCGGTAAATCTTTTACTAATTCTGCTACTTTTTCAATTTCGTAGTAATTTAGATTAGACGCAGTAAAATTGATCACAAAGACGTTGTGTTTTTGTTTAATCTTCGAGATCTGCGATAGTGTTTTTGTCATTCTGTCCCAGCTGCACCCTTTTCTGATTTTTTCATAAGTTTCTTTTGTGCCGCCGTCAATGGACAAATACAGTATGTCCAGGTTTTCCAGGATAGCTGATAATTCAGTATTCGTTTTGGGGCAGTTCAAGTTCGTTGAAGACATGATAACAACACCTGGGTATATCTTTTTCAGATGTGCTAGAAGAATATGCAGATCCGGATTGAAAAAACATTCTCCCAATCCCTGTAGCTTGACAAATTTGACAGCGTGGAAAAAAGATGAAATTTTTTTAAGGGTTTGCAGGTCCATGTTTTTCGGAGCCTGCATTTTTTCTTTTCGAATGCAGAAAACACAAGCCGCATTACAGATATTTGTTGGTTCAATCTGTAAATATTTAATAGTTAACGAATCGTCTTGCTTATATTTAAAAATCGAATTATGTGACAGCTTTTCCATAATTTTTCGCATTAATGCCCATCAACTGCCATTCCATGTAACCGATGATGCGCAGATTGAAAGAAAATTGATTTCTAACGGATAATTGAATTTATTTGTAATCTCCTGATAAAAAGCATTTGCGAAATTTGTAACCGGTGATACTTATATATCTTCTGGAGGTCGAATAAGATAATCAATGAATGAACAATTTTTAATATCATATATATAAAGATGGTCGCCTAAAACACAAACCCCGTTTGCCTGCATTGTGGGTACTGAAACTTTGAATACATGCTCTCCTTGTTGATTTATTTTGTAAAGTGTGTTTGTTGCAGAACTCACTGTGTAACAATTTCCCTCATAATCCAAGGCAAGGCCTTTTATTATTTTTTCAGCATATGAAATTTCCCAAAGCAACCTGTCATTTTTTATATCAAATTTTTTAATTGTGGCAAGGTCTTGATCACATACGAATAGATTTCCATGCTGGTCGAACAATGTTGCATTAGGGTTCAGGAAGTTTGTTTTTATTCTCTGACCTTCCCCGACAGTTGAAATCATGTGTCCATCAGGGTCAAACACCTTAATGATCTTTTCTGAAATATCGCAGACAGCAAAAAAACCATTTTTTGATATAGAAATACCTCTGGCATTGTTAATATTTAAACGAGAAATATGGTCACTAAAGTCCTCTTTATCCGCACCTAATATCGAAAGAGAAGCTTGAACAGGGTTGTTATCTATATATTCGTTATTATGAATAAGTAAAAGATAAGCTCTATCGAATAAATCACAATATAGCGCTCCAGCAATAGTATAATTATTTGGAATCTGAAGTTTAACTTTACTTATTGTTCCCGAGGTCGGATTATATGTTAAGAAAAATTCGGATGCGGCACTTATCCAAAGAGTATTATTCACGCGGCCGATAAAACCAATTCCTCCATGCTTTCTTGTTTGAAAGTAGGAATTTAAATTCGTAATATTTATTTTTTTTACATAATAAACTTTTCTCATTTTATTGAGTTGTTGCAAAAGGTCAAGTGTCAAAGGATTCGTACAGCCATTCAGTATCTCTCTTAATTTCGAATGGATGAGCTCATTGTCTGGATTTACTTTAAGGACATCTTCCCAAGTATTAAAGGCATTTTCGATTTTCCCTTGATTAAAAAGACATTCGCCTTTTTTTAGAATGAAAGGGATTAATTCCTCTTTCGAATAAAAAGATACGTAGTATCTCATATCGTCAATCATATTGTCCGTTAAAAATTTTAACGAATTATTGCTCCCTGTCGCGATATGGTTAGGGTCATAATATCTGCTCAAGATATCTGATATGATTTTAAGGTTTTCTATTTTTGAAGCCGCTTTTCTTCTTATGCTCGTATATGATTCATCAAAATGTTTGAAGATCGCGGTGGAATTTTCCGAATCTTTAATTCCTATAGCGTTGCTTACAGTCAAAAGTTTTGAAAAATTATTTTTCAAATTGTCGATCATAGCATTAGATTAATATGGAAGAATCTTGTTAAATATATTTAATATAACCATAATTGTTTGACGTTTGGACATTTGTTTTGTCGCCTGCTCGTAAAATGCAGACTGTCAAGACTTTAGAGTCGCCTTTTTCAATTATCTTTAGCTCTATTAAATGCCTTGTATCGAAGCAAATCAAAATCAGATTTGATCTGGATCGACATATGCTCCTGAATAACAAAGCCTCCTATATTTCCTTTTAACGTCTCTTCTGTTAAGGAGGAAAGCATGTCTTTTTTTAGAATAATAAATGAGCCTTCTGGTTCAAAGACGTCCGGAAAGTCCTGTCGGCCCATTATCTCTTTTCCTGTAATCCGGTTAATCTTCACGCCTGAAGAAGGGTCAATGCTCCAAAGATTTTCGTTCGATGGGAAATATTCCGAAAATTCATAAGGTGAATCTTGTGCGATTTTCAATAAAACATATATAATGCCATAGAGATCTTTTGAATCATGCCGGAAAGTGATCGGTTTGGTTAAATTATTTATTTTGAATTCAAAAATTGAATTTTCAACACGGCAATGGTCGCCCGCAGGGAATAACCTAAGAAAATAATTATTAAATGGGAAATAGTCCGAATTAATCGCCAAAGAATATTCGTTCGTATTGCTGTCTTTGTAGGCTAATATGGGAATTTCGTTTGAGTCATTAGTAAATGCTTGTCCGACTGGTTGATCGTTTTTATTGAATATATCTGGTTTTTTGAGAAAATGATTGTGATTGTTTTTGTTAAAAAGAATTCTTGCTTGATCGGGGCAATCATATATCCAAAAAGCGTTTGATGATTCTTGTAAGCAATTATTGTTTTCTTCAACAGGGATATATTTTATTGAAAAATTATCGCATTTGCGTATATAGATCCCAGAACTGCCTTTGCCTTGTATGCCTCTGGATTCCCAATCAAAAAAGAAAGGTTTAGATAACTTCAAAGAGCGGTTGATGGAATTATCATTATTATGAAGGTGAAATTTACCCCTTGATAAAATATTTTTTTTAAATGGTGCCAAATAAGGAACGATATTAATTTCAGTGTCAAATAAATAGATGAAGCCGATATCTAAAATTTTATAATTCGCAGTTAGCTGGCATGGATGATCTGTTATTTTCTTAACGCTGATAAATGTGTCATATATAGAAGTTCTGAATTCATTTTTTGCCTCATCTATTAGATCAGACGTTAGAAGAGGATTCCTGAAACTTAATATAAATAAATCATCAAATTCTAATTTTACGGATGCCTGAAGGTATTCCAGTGATTGTTGAGTTCCTATAGGAAGTAAACTTGAATTGTGATATTTTGAGTCGAGGTCTAAGAAGTAAGTGTCTGTGGTTAGAGATTTAGACAAGGTCAAAATTGTGTTATTATTTGTCAAGACAAATACCTTATGTATTTCCTGAGCATTGACAACAGATTGTAAGGTTTGATGTATTAAATTTAACCCTTTTGGAGTCAGCCATAATCTGTCCCAATGTTCAATGAAAATAGGTATTACGGCAATCATAGGTTTAGGTCACGCTAAAATCAAAAAGGCCCTCTTTGATAATTTCTTCAGCCAGAAAAAAATCATGAATATTATCGATATCTATCAAAGTAATGGGGTCTTTGAGGACATACACGTATGGCTTGAGTTTGCCATGTTGTGATGAGGCTAAAAATGTGCCATAGGTTCTGAAAAAGGTGTGTGGGCCTGTATTTCCGTTAAAAGCTTTGATATCCAATAAAAAGCGAAGATGTTTCCCTCCTTCTTTATAAAAGAGGTTATTAAAATCGTGTTTTATTGCTTTAACAGTAGTAACAAGTGCGTGTCCAATGAATGCTTTTTTTATGAGATGGTTGATGAGCCTCAGCGTTCGAAAAGGATGCGTGGGAAATAGAGTCACCAAAATATTTTGATGGAAACCGTCATCCCATATTCTGTTTGCTGTAAAATCTACGGCTTTGCCGAGATCGGATCTGTCCTGGGCCAATTCTTTCGGCCTCAAAAATGGGACATCAGCCCCATAATTTTTAGAAACCTCAGCGATCTCCTCGTCATCGGTAGAGACAACTACTCGATCGATTAAGTTTGATTTCAAAGCTGACTCTATTGAGTACGCAATAAGCGGTTTGCCGCACAGATCTCGAATGTTTTTGCGTGGTATACCCTTTGAACCTCCCCGAGCCGGGATAATGGCAAGTACCTTGGGTTTTTCATTTAGGGCTGATTTCATAACGCAGATTATTTAATCACAGATTATTTGAATTATACTGATTACGTAGATCTCCTTTGGAGTTTCAGCAGACTACGTGGTCATATGAGCCCAATGATCTATAAGACAGAATAAGTTTCAAAAAGAATTTTAAGGACCTGATGTTCGGTCCAATGATTCTCCATGAATCCTCGGCTTGAATGGCCGATCTGTTCCCGTAAACAACTGTCCCCGATAAGGCACGATAACTCGGTTTCCAGTTCATCTTGATTTCTCGCAACGACCCAGGGAAGTTCCTCGGCCCCCGTAAATTCTTTGATGCACTGGATGTTCCAATCGTCCAGGCCCGCAATGACCGGTTTTCCCTGGCTGAGGGATTCCAGGGAGGCAATTCCGAACCAGCCACGCATGTGGTCAAAGACGATGTGGCAGGTTCGCTTCAGACGGAGACATTCCATGTAAGGGAGTAACTCTATAATGACGGGCTGGATGCGATCGGGGTATTTTTGCTGAAGGTGTTGCAGGGCGGTCTTGAATTCTTTTGTGTGTTTGTGGAATTTACGGGTCGGGGATTGGCAGATCCTGATTACGTCCTGCGGCAGGAATGAATCATAGCGGGGCATGAATTTCACGTTATTCAGGGGTACAAGATTGGGAAGCCAGGTGGCATTTTCAGCCACCTTGAGGAGATCAGGGGTGCTGACGATTACTTTGCGCCCGAGTTTCCTGTACTTATCGTTGTAAGCCTGAGCGTTGAGGATATAGTCCGGATGCCCATGATGGTGATGGAGGATCTTTTTGCCCCTGATATAATCCCGGATAACCAGGGGACCCAGATGGGAGTTCTCGTCTTTCAAAACATGGAAATGGATAATGTCCGCATCCTTCAGGAGTTGCTCCACTTCGCCGAAGTCGTCGTCCTGGATGTCCGGAAGGTGGATGTCTTTTTCGTAATCAAAACCGTATCTTTCAGCGGTGGTGATCAATCGCGAAGTATGTTCGGTGTAACGGTTGATGGCGTTGGTAAAGGCTATGCCCATTCCCGCCGGGTCATTGTCGGTGATCATTAGGATGTTCATAACATTGCTTTTCCTTAACGCAGATTAGAGGGATTACGCAGATTACACTGATTTAAGAGATAAGATAGTTAACGCAGATTATGGGGATTACACTGATTGCACTGATTTTAAATATAAGATAGTTAACGCTGATTAAAGAGATTACGCTGATTTCACTGATTACTGAAGAAAATGCTCATATTAGGGGCAGTTCCCTGATTATTGAAGATTGGATTGATTGCAAAGATTTGTTTTGTGCATCGATTTTTTATTGTGTCGCTATCCTTCGTTTGAACTCTAAGGACTTGCTGCCAAAGTTGAATAACAGACCAATTCGTAATCCGGAAGCCTTGAGATAGCTGACAAGTTGGACCTCGTCGATAGGAGCGATGTCACTTGCCGCTTTATTTTCGATGATAATTTTGTTTTCAACTAGCAAATCACAGCGCAATTTTTTCTTGAGAGTGATTTCCTTGTACCTGATACAGAATTCCTTCTGTCTCTCACATTTCAGATCGGCCTCTTCCAACTCATAGACAAATGCTTCTTCGTATACGGCTTCAAGAAATCCTGGCCCAAGGGTCCTATGGACTTCCATGGCAATGCCTATGATTTTTTCCGTCAGATCCTGATGTAAGTATTTGTCAACCATCATTCGTCGAATGCTTAGGGCTTTTGTTCTTTAAATCTGCGTAATCAGCGAAATCAGTTGTCATCAGCGTTGACAGCTCCGCCCCTTGGATTCCATCAGGAAGTCCCATGTAACTCACCGAAAATGCATCGAATATTATTCAAAAGCCGGGAATCAAATAATCAGTTCTTCCAAAATTTAATGGTCCGGCATCATGGGTTGCGGGCAGCGCCGCAGCCTTGTCAGAGCCATTTTCTCGGACTCGAAAACGCGTTTTTCTCCATCCCCGAGCGCAATTTCGATCTCACGAATATCCCTCACGAGCCTTTCCAGGTCCCAGGGTTCCAGTGAGGCCGACTGGTCGCTCCCCCACATGCTGCGGTCAAGGGTGATATGCCTCTCAATAAAGGTCGCACCGAGCGCGACCGCGGCAATGGATGGGGTCACGCCCAGCTCGTGACCGGAATAACCGATAGGGCACTGAAATTCCCGCATCAGGGTATGTATGGCGCGGAGGTTCAGTTCCTCCGTCATACAGGCATAGGTGCTCGTGCAGTGGGCAAGGAGAAGTCGCTCCCGTTTCAGGAGTGAGACTGCGTGCCTGATCTCGGCCATGGTGGACATGCCGGTCGAGAGTATCACCGGCCGGCCGGTGACCTGGACCCCTTGAAGCAGGGCATCGTCTGTGAGGGCCGCGGAACACACCTTGTGGCAGATGGGATCAAAGGCTTCCATAAAGTCGACGGAGGGTTCATCCCAGCAGGAAGCGAACCAATCGATATTCTTTTCCCGGCAATAGCGATCTATTTCCTGGTATTCGTCTTTTTCGAATTCGATGCGTTCGCGGTATTCGAGGTAGGTCATGGGGCCCCAGGGCGTCTTTCGGAGCACGTCCCGCTGGTCAGGCGGCACACAAAGCTCGGGGGTTCGTTTCTGGAATTTGACGGCATCACAACCCGCATGGACGGCTGCATCCACGAGTTTTTTTGCGATTTCGATGTTTCCGTTATGGTTTATCCCGATCTCGGCGATGATGTAGGTCGGATGACCCGTTCCGATTTGACGGTCTCCGATACGTACAATCTCAATGGCCTGTTTGGTATTATGCAAATTTTGCCTCAAAATGTTTTTGCCGATTTTGCGTGTCTCATTTTCGTTCCATCCCAAAGCGCTCCTCGGGTTACCCAAAAACATGCTGTTCGAGAGATCTAGAGATCCGACAGTTTCTTGACTTTGATCTTTTGGCCTGCAATCTCCTGAATGTGGCGATGAATCTCTTCCTGTCTGGCAAAGGACGTGATTACCACGGCGTCTGCGGTGACATCCCTTAAAGATTCAGGCGCCTGGATCATCAACCCGTTGAAGGCCTTTCCTTGTTTTCCGGGATCACTGTCCACCAATGCCACAACTTGCAGATTCGTTCCTTTTGTAGCGGCATAGACCACTTCCGCAGTTTCCGCAGCGCCGAAAAGGCAAACGGTTCGGATGCCCTCTGATTCCAGGGCATGGAGCCTTTCACCGACCTCGCGCTTGGCGGCACTGTAAAGCTGTATGATTTCGGCAGAATAGGAGAGGAGAGAGGTTATGAGTTCTTTTTGACCTGACGTTGTGAGATGATAGCTCTGGGTTCGATTGGTTTTTCCCTCAACGTTGATGATGCCTTCAGTCTGAAATTCCTTGATGTAATTGTTCACCATGGAACTGCTCAGGTGTGTGGACTGACCTATTTTGTGTTGACTGGTGTGAGGGGAATCATGGATGGCAAGGAGAACAGACAGTCGCCTGAATGTCTTGGCCGGTGTCAGAAATTTCGAATTGAAAGGCTCGATCATGACTCAAATCTCCGTGTTGAAGGCCGGTTGTTCATTCACTGACTGGACGATGAAGCAATTGATATGCCAAAATGAATAGATGTTTAATATCAGATAGTTATGCTTGAAGGTTGTGAACTGACAAGTCGTAAAAGGTAAAAAACGTCAAAAAACAGGCAACATTTTCCGGATTTTGTATCCAGCATTCGATGCCTGGATTTATCCATGCATTGAATGAATGGTCGAATTATATATCTTAACCAAACCTATTTGTAAATACATTAATCGAGTCAAAAGATGCACTTGAACCCAAACAGGGATTGTCAGAGGGACATGGGCGAGCGTTCGGAGCCAGACAAAACATTTCTCCGGGAATCGAAGGGAGGGGCATTCAGGACGGAAATAAGTGTAAGTTTAATTATGAGAAAATATCCTTGAAAAAACTTTATTTATGTGACAATCTAATCATTTAGCTTTCAGAAAGGCTTCTTTTGAAAATTTTTGAAGGAAAGATAGAATTTTTTGAAAACGTATTTATAATAATGTGTGTTTAAATCAATTGGGAGGTCTAACCTTTGAGCCCATTTTACAAAAACCTTGCTTTGTGGCTTATCATAAGCCTGATGATGGTCATGTTGTTCCAGATCTTCAAAGCACCGGAGAGAGGCAACGCCGCTGTGAGTTACAGTGATTTTCTCAGTATGGTGGAGAGTGAAAGCGTCGTTCAGGTCACCATTCAAGGAGATAATATTTCCGGGATGTCTTCACAGGGGCCCTTCAAGACTTATGCTCCGAAAGATCCTGAACTGATCCAACTCTTGAGAAGCAAAGGCGTGAAGATAGCGGCAAAACCTATAGAGGATTCTCCGTGGTTCCAGGTTTTTCTTTCCTGGGTCCCTATGCTCTTGCTGATCGGAGTGTGGATTTTTTTCATGAAACAAATGCAGGTGGGGGGAGGAAAGGCGCTCTCCTTTGGGAAAAGCCGAGCCAGACTCATGTCGGATTCTCAGGAAAAAGTGACCTTCGAAGATGTGGCGGGAATTGATGAAGCGAAGGAAGAACTTCATGAGATCATTGAGTTTCTGCGCGATCCAAAGAAATTTACGAGACTGGGGGGACGAATCCCCAAAGGCGTTCTCCTCGTAGGTGCCCCCGGGACGGGAAAAACCCTCTTGGCCAGAGCCATCGCCGGAGAGGCCGGCGTTCCCTTTTTCAGTATCAGCGGTTCCGATTTCGTGGAAATGTTTGTCGGTGTAGGTGCCTCCAGGGTGCGAGATCTCTTTGTCCAAGGCAAGAAAAATGCCCCCTGCATCATCTTTATCGATGAGATCGACGCCGTGGGACGACACAGAGGGGCCGGCTTGGGCGGAGGTCATGACGAGAGAGAGCAGACCCTTAACCAGCTCCTTGTGGAGATGGACGGTTTTGAGTCCAATGAAGGCGTGATTCTCATTTCAGCGACGAACCGGCCGGACGTTCTGGATCCTGCCCTTCTGCGGCCGGGACGTTTCGACCGACAGGTCGTGGTGCCGGTGCCGGATATCAAGGGCAGAGAGGGTATCCTGAAGGTCCACGTCAAAAAGACGATCCTCGGGGAAAATGTTGAACTCAATACACTTGCAAGAGGGACCCCGGGTTTTACAGGCGCGGATCTGGAAAATATGGTCAATGAAGCGGCCCTTATGGCCGCCAGGCGTGGAAAAGATCGGGTTGAAATGGTCGACTTTGAGGATGCCAAGGACAAAGTCCTGATGGGAGCGGAGCGCAGGAGCATGATCATCAGCGATGAGGAAAAGCGGACGACCGCCTACCATGAGGCCGGTCATACGCTTATCGCCAGGCTTCTTCCCGGTACGGATCCGATCCATAAGGTGACCATCATTCCCCGGGGCAGGGCTCTGGGTTTGACCCAACAGTTGCCCGTGGATGAAAAACACACCTATCCCAAAGATTATCTGTTGAACAATATCTGCATCCTGATGGGCGGGAGAGTGGCGGAAGAACTTGTGCTCGATATGAAGACGACGGGGGCCGGAAACGATATCGAAAGGGCGTCGGATCTGGCCCGGAAGATGGTGTGTGACTGGGGGATGAGTGAGAACCTGGGGCCCCTCACCTTCGGCAAAAAAGATGAACAGATTTTTTTGGGGAGGGAGATCAGCCAGCATCGGGATTACAGTGAAGGGACAGCGCAAAAGATCGATGAAGAGGTCCGGAGTATCGTGACCGGCTCTTACGACAAAACGGCGCAGTTGATCAAGGATAACCTGGATATCCTTAAAACGATGGCCGAGGCGCTCCTCGAAAAAGAAACTCTGGACAGCAAGGATATTGACGAAATCATGGGAAACGGACAAACTTCAATGCAGGAGGAACCGGGGGCCGAGACGTCTTGACCGAGATGACTGAGCGAAGGTTTATCCTGGGATGGTCCGGATACAACTTTGACCTCGGTCGGAGAACGCATGTCATGGGCGTCTTAAATGTGACGCCCGACTCGTTTTCCGATGGAGGTCTTTTTTTTGATAGCGACATTGCCCTGGATCATGCCCTGGGTATGGTCAGGGACGGGGCGGATATCATAGACGTGGGGGGGGAATCCACGCGCCCCTATGCCGAGGAAGTGTCCCTTCAGGAAGAGCTGGACCGCGTGATTCCTGTCATTGAACGGCTCTGCAAGGCCGTACCGGTCCCCATCAGCATCGATACCCTCAAGGCGGAGGTCGCTCGAGAAGCACTGGCGGCCGGCGCCTCCATCATTAATGATATCAGTGCGCTCGGGTTCGATCCTGATATGGCGACAGTCGCGGCCGAGGCCAGGGTGCCGTTGATCCTCATGCATATGAAGGGGACGCCCGGGGATATGCAGAGTCATCCCACCTACGAAAATTTGATTCAGGAAATAAGCCTTTTCCTGAATGAGGCGATGGACCGAGCGATAGAAAGCGGTGTAGACAGGAAAATGATCGTCCTGGATCCCGGTATCGGTTTCGGCAAGACCTTTGATCACAACCTGATGATCCTGCGGGATTTGAAACGCTTCCATGCCCTCGGACGGCCTCTTCTGGTCGGAAGTTCAAACAAGGCCTTTATCGGGCATATCCTGAACCGGGAGGCGCATGAGAGGGACACCGGAACCATGGCAACGGTCGCTGCAGCCGTGATGAACGGGGCCCATATCGTCAGGGTCCATAATGTGAAAATGGCGGTGGAGACGGTCAAGATCGTCGATGCGATCAACAGAGGAAGTGTTTCGTACCCGCCTGATTAAAAACCCTGGCGTTGCAACAATAGGGAATATCCTGTGTCGCGTGTAGAGAAGGATATCATGAATACTTAATAAAAAAATCCGATCTGAAAGGACACTAAAGTGTTATTTTGTATCGATGTGGGGAATACCAATATTGTTTGGGGCATTACAGACGAAGGCCGGGTCCTGAATCACTGGAGAATCAGGACGGAGAGGGACATCACTTCAGACGAATTGGGTATCCTGGTCAATAACCTTTTCAGAACATCCGGCCACAGGCTGGAAGAGATTACGGGGATTATCATCTCGTGTGTGGTTCCGCCCCTGTTGAATACGCTGGAGGAATTCTCCCACAAATATTTTAAGGTCGATCCCATGATTGTGGGGCCTGAAACCGAGACCGGCATGCCTATTCACTATGACAATCCCAAGGAAGTCGGGGCGGACCGCATTGTCAATGCCGTGGCCGCTTACGAGAGATACCGTAAAGCGCTTGTCATCATTGATTTCGGGACCGCGACGACCTTTGATTGCGTTTCAAAGGAAGGCGCATATATCGGCGGGGCAATCGCTCCGGGCCCGATCATTTCCTGCGAAGCCCTTTTCCAGAAGGCCTCCAAGCTGCCCAGGGTGGAGATCTTTGCAAAACCCAAGAATGTCGTGGCTAAAGACACGATAAGCAGTATGAACGTGGGTATCGTTTATGGTTATGCGGGTCTGGTCGACGGCATCGTAAATCGGATCAAGAAAGAGATGGGACAGGATCTGAGCGTTCTTGCAACTGGGGGTCTTGCCCCCCTGATCTGCGATGTTTCGGATACCATCGATAAGGTGGAAGAGTATTTGACTCTTGAAGGACTCATGATTATTTTCGCGAGGAACCGGTGACCATTAAAGTCTCTGGACTTAAACACGGGGATCGTATAGGGGTTATCGCGCCGGCTGGTCCTGTAACCCCTTCCGAGATTCGACCGGGTATTCAGGCCCTGGAATCCGCGGGGTATAGGGTCGTTGCCTCTCCTCACCTCTATGACCGACAGGATTATCTGGCAGGAGCCGACACCGCACGGTTGAAGGACCTTCATGCCGTGATCGAAGATCCGGAGATAAAGGCCGTCATTTGCGCCAGGGGTGGATACGGGACCCTGAGGTTGCTTGAAAAAATCGACTACGACTTGATTCGCAGCAACCCGAAGATCCTGGTGGGATATAGCGATATCACCGCGCTGCTTTGGGCTGTCTACACAAAGACCGGCCTGGTAACCTTTCACGGTCCGATGGTCAAGGACCTGACGAAGAACAACAATCAGAACTTAAACAACCTCCTTCATGTCATCTCTTCCGATCGTTTCCGGACCTTGAATCTGAGGGACGGGGTGGGCATAAAGCCCGGCCGCGCAAGGGGCGTCCTTCTGGGCGGCAATCTTTGTCTCATGACCCATCTTGTCGGAACCCCTTTTATGCCTACATTGAAAGGAGCTATCCTTTTCATCGAGGAAAGAGGGGAACCCCTCTATCGAATCGATAGAATGATCACGCATCTCGGAATAAGCGGGCATTTTGCAGGTCTGGCGGGCGTGATCGCCGGAGATTTCACGGATTGCGGTGAGCCTGATGCGATTTATCGAATTCTGGCGGATATCCTATCCGATTTCGAGATCCCTGTTGTCGGAGGTCTGCCCGTGGGGCACGGCCTGAAAAACAATGTGCTCCCTATCGGCGCACAGGCCCTTTTGGACGCTGACCGGATGACCCTTTCGATCACGGAACCCTATGTTCATCCCTAAACACCTCCCTTTAAAAATTAAAATGTTGTCTGAGACATCGATTGTCGGTTTTATTTAGCTGGAGATGATCTTGTTTTTCACCCCTCCAGTATTCCAATATTCCATCATTCCGGTTGTCATGTAAGCATGCAATGTGGGCCTCACCCCTATGGGGCGCAACCAAGGCCGGGCCCTCTGGAACTGGATTCTTAACTTTGGACAAAATGGATTCAAGGTAATAATCTGGTGCAATCGGGTGTCGAATGTTTTAGGGTTGTCAAACCGGAATGATAATGATAATAAATCATGCAAAAATAAGTAAAATTAGCAAATAAAAAGGTCTGCTTTCCTCCTTCATATGCTAAAATCTTATCCGGTTTCAAAGACTGTTTAAGAAAATTCCCCGCCGGCCGAATAGAGCTAAGAAAGGCAGTTCACGGTTATTCTATGGATTTTGTCAGAACGTTGGGAGCCGAATCTCTGGGCCTGATCCACAGACTGGGGCGTATGGGTATTTTCCTGGTCAAGGGGTTCGCATTTTGTGTGAGTCCACCCATCAAAGTGGCGCTCGTATTGAAACAGATTCGATTTTTCGGCTTCCAGTCTCTTTCCGTGATTTTTTTGACCGGGGCCTTTACGGGCATGGTTCTGGGTTTTCAGGGATTCAATACTTTGAGTCGTTTTGGATCGGACGCCTTCTTGGGGCCCATGGTCGGGTTGTCCCTTATAAAAGAGATGGGCCCCGTGATTTCGGCCCTGATGGTCACCGGACGAGCCGGTTCATCCGTGACAGCCGAAATCGGTATCATGCGGATCAGTGAACAGATCGACGCCCTTGAGCTGATGGGGCTCAATCCCTATCGATACCTGATCGTTCCCAATATTATCGCGGCCCTGATTTCGATGCCTCTCCTGACGGCCGTGTTTGATGTGGTCGGTATCTTCGGGGGGTATCTTATCGGCGTAAAGCTTCTTGGCGTCGGTTCGGGTGTCTACTTCGGGGAAATGATCAATTATGTGGAGATGCGTGACGTCATGGAGGGGCTTTTCAAGTCCCTCAACTTCGGCGTTATCATCAGCTGGGTCTGCTGTTTTAAAGGATACTACACGGGGTATGATACCGGGTTCGGCGCCGAGGGCGTCAGCAAGGCGACAACCCAGGCCGTGGTACTCTCTTCTGTTTTGATCCTTGTGTGGGATTATTTTATGACATCGACACTTTTTTGAGAAGGCGGATGATCAGGGTTCAAAACCTCTACAAGTCTTTTGGAAAAACGGAAGTCCTCAAAGGCATATCTTTCGAGGTCGTTAAAGGGGAGATCCTTGCGCTCATCGGGCGAAGCGGCTACGGGAAGAGTGTCCTCTTGAAGCATCTCTCCGGTTCGTTAAAGGCTGACAGGGGGGAGGTGTTTGTGGACGGCCGGGACTTGGCCTCTCTGAAGGGGCGGAACCTTCGTGAGTTAAGGGATCGCCTTGGGTTTCTCTTCCAGAGCGGAGCCCTGTTTGATTCCATGACTATCTTTGAGAATGTGGCTTTTCCCTTGAGGGAAAAAACTTCTTTGGGCGAAGAGGACATCCGCGACAGAGTGATGTACGAATTGGACCAGGTCGGCCTGATCGGGTCGGAGAAAAAATATCCCTCCCAGGTCAGCGGAGGCATGGTCAAGCGAGCGGCCCTTGCCCGCGCCCTGATCGAGGAACCGGAGATCATGCTCTTTGATGAACCCACTACGGGGTTGGATCCCCTGACCGGTGAGGCCATCCTGAGCCTGATTCATTCCTGCCACGAACGGGTGCGTTTTACGGGAATCATCGTGACCCATGAAATTCCTCGAATATTCGCCGTTGTGAACAAGGTGGCCATGCTGCATGACGGTGTCATTCTTTTTGAAGGTTCCCCGGAGGATATCATGTCTTCGGAAGACCCCCTTGTTCAGTCCTTCATATCAGTCGGCAGCGGAGTTAAAAGATGAAAAAATTTGATATTCAAATGTCCGTCGGCTTATTCCTTATTGCAGGGATCGTTTGTCTCGGTTACCTTTCCGTCAAGCTTGGGGGGATGGAGGTTCTGGGAAATAAGGGATACGAGGTCTATGCGCTGTTTTCAAACAGTGGAGGTCTGAAAGTCGGTTCCTCAATTTCCATCGCGGGCGTGGATGTCGGTCGCGTGAGAAGTATTGATCTCGAAGACTACCAGGCACGAATCGTCCTGAATCTGTCGGAAGATGTGAAGATCCAGGAGGATGCCATTGCTTCCATAAAGACCAAGGGTTTGATTGGTGAGAAGTATATCGCAATCACACCCGGTGCCTCCGAAAAGTGGGTCGACCCGGGTGGTAGAATACGAGAGACCCAGCCGGCCGTTGATTTCGAGGAGTTGATATCCAACTTTGTGTTTGGAAAGATATAGCCCATCTATGGAGGAGTAAATGCATCGAAGATATTTTTTTTGGGTGGCCCTCTTACTTGTCCTTCTGTTTTCCGGTGCGCCGTTTGCCCTTGCCGGGATGCCGACAGAAAAGATAAAGGAAACCACCAATGAAATTTTGGCCATCGTCACAGTCCCTGACCGGAAAGAGGTTCCGGTGAATGCGGAGATGAAGAAGAGAATTCGAAAGGCGGTGGACAAACGGTTTGATTGGGAGGAAATGGCTCGGCGATCTCTGGCGAGACACTGGAAGAAAAGGACGGACCTGGAGAAAACGCAATTTGTGGTCCTTTTCGGTAAACTGCTCGAAAGGACTTATTTGGATAAGGTGGAGGGGTACTCCGGGGAAAAGGTCGTTTATCTGGGAGAATCTATTGATGACAATTACGCTGTGGTGAATGTGAAAATTATCACCGCAAAGAATGAGGAAATCGATGTGGCGTACCGTCTCCGGCAAAAGGGCGATGACTGGCTGGTTTACGATATCTCAGTAGCCGGAGTCAGCCTCGTGAATAACTACCGTGTCCAGTTTAACAGCATTATTGCCAGATCATCCTATGAGTCACTTGTTAAGAGATTGAAGGAGAAGATTGCCCCAAATTAATGGCTATTTTAAGGGTGAAATATCATAAAGAAAGGAGTACGACTTCCATGGAAAAAACAAGCGGGATAGTGCTTATGGCGTTTTTTGCATGCCTCCTTACAGGCACACTATCCTTTGCAGAATGCCTGGATAATCAGCAGATTTACAGGTCCGAGTATACGCTGCGCTACAGTGAAAGTGCTCCCCTGGAGGAAGGATACACAGCCGGTTTGGAAACAAACAAAGCTTCGAAGAATAAAACACCTGCCGCCGTATCCCCGATTCTTTTGACCTCTTCGGCCCCGGTCAGGGACAAAGGGATGCCTTCCCGGGTTAAGGAGTCATCTGAACCTCTTGTGCTGGCGCAACAAGTGGAACCCGAAGAGGAGCTTCAGGATGGAAATGACCTGGAAACCATTGCTGATCCTCTTGAGCCCATCAACAGGGCCATTTATCACTTCAACGACAAACTCTATTTTTGGCTATTGAAGCCCGTTGCCACCGGGTACAAGGCGGTCACACCGGAGAAGGTCAGGGTGGGTATGAAAAATGTTTTTTACAATCTGGCTTTTCCCATCCGGTTCGTCAACTGCCTGCTGCAGGCCAAGGGTAAGGCGGCATGTGATGAGTTTGTACGTTTTTTTACGAATTCCACCATTGGGATGGGCGGATTCATCGATGTGGCGGGCAATAAATTGAAGTTGAAAAAATACGATGAGGATCTCGGACAGACTTTTGGTGCCTATGGCGCCGGGCCGGGTTTCTTCATCAACTGGCCCATTTTCGGACCCTCCAGTGTCCGGGATACGTTCGGCTCTGCGGGTGATGCCTTTCTCGAACCCCTCAACTACATGATACCGAAGTCGAAATACCGGATTCCGGTTGGTGCATATAACACCATCAATAAGACTTCACTGAGCATCGGTGAGTATGAGGATCTCAAAAAGGCCGCACTTGATCCATACATTGCCATCAGGGATGCCTACTACCAGTACCGCCGGGCCCAGATCAGGGAATAGGCCTGCTGAAGAAAGAGACAGCAGAATAGTAAGAATGGAGGTTTCGTATGGAAAAGAGAGCCCAGGGCCTCGTGATCGTTCATACCGGGTCCGGTAAAGGCAAGACCACGGCGGCCATGGGAATGGCCCTGCGAGCGGCGGGGCATGGCCTCAAGACCCTCATGATCCAGTTTATCAAGGGCTCATGGAAATATGGAGAATTGGAATCCATCAAGAAACTGGCGCCCTTTTTTAAAATCAAGCCCATGGGAAAGGGGTTTATCCGTTTTGACAAAAACGGGCCCGGTCCGGAAGATCTTCAGGCCGTCAAAGAGGCGTGGGCATATTTCAAGCAGGAAATGACATCCGGATCCCACGATATCATCGTCCTGGATGAGATCAATTACGCCGTCGATTATCAGCTCATCTCCATTGAAGAAGTCCTGGAAGCGATCCGATCCAAACCCGATGAACTGCATCTGATCCTGACCGGAAGGAACGCGCTCCCCGAACTTGTCAAGGAGGCTGATCTGGTCACCGAGATGTTGGAGATCAAGCATCCCTTTCAAAAGGGGATCAAGGCCCAAAAGGGTATTGAATTCTAGGCGATCGATTTGCCACCATCATCTGCTTTTCCCTGACAGCTCAAAGCCCCAACAATAGGGTAACCATAAGGATTTCGCCCCCGGCAAGGCAGGCTTCTAACTGTTTCAGGGGGTAGAGGAAATGGGGTCATATCCTGAATAATCTTACCGTCCTTCCTAACGCCTGTTTTCCTTGAAATAAGACCTGAAAATTCAAATATTGGTCTTTCCCACCTTTTGTTTTCAGATAATAAATCTGTGCAGAGATGAATCCTTTTAAGTAAATTTAATCGAATACTTAATTAGCTGTAATATTTATATTTTCATCATTTATCTCACACCGTTCCGTTTAAGCTCTATTTTTTTCTTGACGAATAAAGTGGAAATAGATACCATTTTCAGTACCTTAAGTTCCGCTGAGCGGAACTTAAACGGTGAAGAGGTAAGAGCATGAATGCTATCAAACGCGCCGCTGAATTCCTAAAACGACTTACCGACCATCCCCGTCGCCTCACGGGTAACGCCAGAACACTCCAACTGACGAAAAGAACAGCGCATCGCTTTTTGGAAACCCTCGAAAAGGCGGCACCGATCAAAAAAAAATCCCTTTCAGGTCCCTGCCAACCTCGGCCCCTCATGTCACAGGCGGCCACCTCCCCCATTAGTGAGCAACAATTTCTGATTATACGCTCGATCCAAGAGAAGGGAAATCTGCGTGATTTTTGTGGCGGGACCGTACATCTGAAGAGTTCACCCAGGCCCGGAGGATTTATCTGGAAAAAATTTAGCGTGAAGAAAAGATCACAAATCTTTACAGAAAAAGATGCGATGCATCACATGCAGTGAAAATCTGTGGAGCGGAACTGAATGATTGAGAAAATTGGCGTATTCCACGAGTTTTGGAAATCTGAAGATTTAAACACTGGAAAAGCCCGGCTTTGAAACGGGCCTAGGAGGTGGTGATATGATCGGATCAAAATTTAATTACTTAAACGATGAGGAAACCGGTCTTTTGAAAGAACGGGTCTTTGACCTGCTGGCCAATTACGGCGTCAAGCTGGACCCGCACCCAGAACTGTTCGGCCTTCTGGCCGAAGCCGGTGCCGAAGTGGACCGTGATACCGGCATGGTCAGATTCCCACGCAAGGTCATGGAGGATCTGATGGCCCTGGCACCGGGTTCCTTCAAGCTGGGGGCTCGCGATCCCGAAAAGAGTCTGGCCTTACCGCGCCCTGACGGGACTTTCTATGGCCGAAGCGCAGGCGGCTGCCCCGGATGGATAGACCCGGAGACAGGGGAGCATGGAAAAGTCACCAAGGAAAAATTCGCTGGCTGGGTCCGGGTTATCAATCATCTGGATGAGGTCAACCTTCTGTCCATGCTGTTCTGCGGTGACGCCCCTATAAAGACGGCGGATGTCCATTCACTGTCTGTAGTGCTCAAGCATACGGACAAGTCCATCTGGGTGCAACCCTACAGCACCGACAGTTTGGAGTACCTGATTTCCCTCGGCAAAGTCGCGGCCGGTGGCGCTGCGGAACTGGCGGCCAACCCGGTTATCTCTATGATCGTCTGCTCCCTTACCCCCAGGACTTTCAAGAAGATGGACCTGGAAGCCATCCTATTGTCGGCCAAGGCAGGCGTACCTATCCAGGCGTGTTCTCTGCCCGGGGCAGGAGGCACTTCGCCCGCGACCCTGCCGGGCACGGTCCTGCTGGCTACGGCCGAGATTCTGGCCATGACGGTCATGGCCCAGGCCGTCAAGCCGGGAACGCCGGTGGTGGCCTGCCCCATCATTTTTTCTACGGACATGCGGACCGGACGAAGTCTGCAGTCCAGTGTGGAGAGCATGCGGGCGGCCTGCATGGCCGTACAGTTTATCAAAAAGGCCTTCGACCTGCCCGCGCACGACTACGGCAGCGGGTCCGACGCCCCTATCGTCGATGAGCAGGCAGCCGCCGAGAGCGCCACCCTGACCGCCTGGATGGCTGCTTCCGGCCAGGATATCCTGGGCGGGGCCGGCCAACTGGAGGTGGCCACAACGGCCAGTCCGCTTCAGCTCATCATGGACAACGAGATTCTGGCGATGGCCAGGAGGATGGTGGCGCCCGCCGGCCTGGACGATGACCAATTGGGGTGGGAGGCGATTATCGGGACCAATCCCGGACAGCATTTCATGACCTCCGACCATACGCTCAAGCACTGCCGGGAGGCCTTTAATCCCCAAAATTTTATTCGCATGACCCGGGACGCCTGGCGGCGAGACAGCGGCAAGAGCCTGATGGAAAGAGTCCTGGAAGATTACAGGCGAATCATGGATCTGGAAAATCCCGCGGCCGCATCGCCCGAGTTGGCCCGGGAAATCGATGCCGTCGTCCAGGCGGCCGACAAAAAACTGGTCGGTTGATCATAGAGGCAGGAGGAAAATAAAAATGGCGATAAATGATATCTACGAAGCGGTTGTTAATTTAAATGACGCGGAGATCGTCTCTCTGGTTCAGTCTGAAGTGGACGGCGGCACCGCGGTATCCCCCATTCTGAAGGACGGCCTGATCGCTGCTATGGACGAAGTGGGCCTCAGGTTCAGTAAAGGCGATATGTTCGTCCCGGAAATGCTCAGGGCCGCGCAGGTCATGAAGGCGGGACTGGAGATCATCAAACCGCATTTGACCGAGGGCGAAATGCCCAACAGCGGTACCGTCGTCTTGGGTACGGTCCAGGGAGACCTGCATGACATCGGAAAGAACCTGGTGGCCATGATGATGGAAGGAGCGGGCTTCAAGGTCATCGACCTGGGTGTCGACGTTCCCGGGGAGACCTTTGTCAAGGCGGTCGGAGAGCATCAGGCCGACGTGATCGGTCTGTCGGCGTTGTTGACGACGACCATGCCCGCCATGGAAGAAGCGGTGGGTCTTCTGCGCAAGGCCGGGATCAGTGCAAAGATTCTGGTCGGCGGTGCGCCTCTGACAGAGAGCTTTGCGGAGAAAATCGGAGCGGACGGTTATGGTGAGGACGCCCCGTCGGCGGCGCGTTTGGCCAAGGATCTTCTGGCCGGATAGAGAAAACTCGCTGCGGGAGGTCCGGAGCGGGACAATAATATCTTGAGGGGATCACCCCTCAGGAAAAACAAAGCACTTAACGGAGGGCAGCAATGAAGTCAAAAAAAAGGTTTGTCATGGTTGTCGCTGTGGCGGCCCTGGTCCTGGGGATGTTCATGCCTCTGAACGTTTCGGCCAAGGACAAGGTCTATGAGTTAACTTTTGCCTGGAACGACATCTGGGGACCCAAATTCAGGGCTTCCCAGGTCTATCGGCCATTAGGCGAGATGGAGCGCATGGTACATGAGCGCACCAACGGCCGGGTCAAATTGAAAATCATTTCACGCATGTTTCCCACCAGGCAGCTGCTGCAGGCCGTGGCCACGGGCAAAGCAGACATGACCGATGTGGCCATGCCCTGGGAATCAGGCAGCTACCCGCTGTGGAACTGGGGGGCCATTCCGGGCATCGTGGACAAAAACCCCGTCAAGGCCCTCGCGGAAGAGCTGGCCGTGTACGAAGACCCCAAGGTCATGGAAATTTATGACCGGACCTTGAAGAAGGTCAACCTCAAGTTCTGGTTCGTCACCCAGTGGGACCCGGCCAACATGATATGGAGCAATAAAGAGATCAAGACCCTCGATGATTACCGGGATATGAAAATTTTTGTGCCCGGCTATCTGCCCACCATGGGCATCAAGGCCCTGGGCGGAAGCCCGGTGACCATCACCGGCAGCGAACTGGCTCCGGCCATGATGGCCGGCACGGTCGACGGTGTCCTGACCAGTCTGGGATACGGCTATTCCATCGGTCTGGCCAAGGTGTCCAAATATATCCAGCTGACGTCGCTTTCCCCCACCTGGACGGCGGTCACCGTCCTAAACCGCAAGAAATTCGAGTCCATGCCGCCTGATCTTCAGAAGGCCCTGATGGACGTGGGCAAGGAACTGCAGCGCATGGTCTGTCTGTCCACCACGGCCGAATACGTCATGAGCGTGGATACGGTCGCCCTGAGCGGCGTCAAGAAAACATCACTGCTTCCGGCCGAGCAGAAGAAGGCCCTGGAAAAGACCCAGGTGGTCGAGAAAGAGTGGCTCAAGATGACCGGAGACGACGGCAAGGAAATGCTCAAGGCCGTCAAGGATGCGGTCGCCCGGTACCGGAACTTCGGTCATTAGGCGTCCTACGGGTCGTGAGCCCTTTTTAGATAGAAAAAACCAACAAGCCCGGGCGGCCGGGCGTCTTTCCAGGCCCGCCGCCCTTCCTCTCCAACGAGTTTAGGAGGAATCATGCGTTCTCTTCTTCGGATAATAGGGACCATCACGGAAATCTTCAGCGGGCACGTGCAAGCCTGGCTGACCCTGGCCCTGATGGTCCTGATTATGGTCGACGTGACCTCACGCTACGTTATGCGGAATCCTCTTTCTATCTCCGATGAATTAGGCGGCTATTCCCTGGTGGCCATTACCTGCATCGGTCTGGCCTATGCCTGGAAGACGCGCAGCCATGTCCGCGTGGAGTTTATCATCAGGAAGCTGCCCGTCAGCGCGCAACGCTGGCTGCGCCTTTTCACCCTGCTGCTGGCCATTGGCTTTACCGGCTTTATGGTCTACGGGGCCTTTGACATGGTCAACCTTACCATGATGTTCAATAGCCGGAGCGAAAGCTGGCTGCGAACGCCCATTGCCTGGCCCCAGGTGACCATCGCCATCGGCGCCGTTCTGATGTTCCTTCAGCTTATCGTGGAAATCATCATGCAGATCAGGAAATTTTCCGCACCGGAAGAGGAGGGCGAATAATGGGTGGTGACATCATTTTTGCCATTGCGCTTCTGGCCGGGTTGCTTTTTCTTCTTTTGATCGGTCTGGAGATCGCCTGGTCCGTCGGCGTGATCGCCCTCATCGGGTTGATCTTTTTCGTGGACCAACCGGTCAACCAGATCGCTTACACCACGTGGGATTCCCTCAACTCGTTCACCTTGACGGCCATGCCGTTGTTTATATTGATGGGGGCCATCCTCGGGAACACCGGCGTGAACGAAAAGCTCTTCAGCGCCATCAACAAATGGGTCGGGCACCTGCCGGGCGGCCTGGTGATTTCAGTGCTCTGCGGTAATGCGATTTTCGCGGCCATGTCCGGCTCGGCCATGGCGGCTACGGCCACCTTCGGTAAGATCGCCTTTCCGGCGATGAAGAAGCGGGGCTATGCGCCGAGTTTCGCCCTGGGCTCCATCGCTTCCGGATCGGTCCTGGCGCCCCTGATCCCCCCCAGCATCCTTCTGATTCTTTACGGCGCCTGGCAGGGCCTGTCCATTGTGGACCTTCTGGCCGCCGGCCTGGTACCGGGGCTGTTGCTGACCGCACTGCTTCTGGTGACCGCAGTCGTCCAGGTAATCATCAAACCGGACCTGGCTCCGCCGCCCGTCCACAGTACCTGGGCCGAAAAAAGAAAGGCCCTCGTTGAGATCCTGCCCTTCGCCGTGGTCATCCTGGGTGTTCTGGGGGCTATTTTCGGCGGTTACATGACGGCGACCGAAGCCGGCGGGCTGGGCGCGCTGCTGAGCATTTTGCTGACGCTCTATTACCGCCTGCTGACCTTCAAGATCCTGAAGGAATGCTTGCTGGATACGGTCAAGGTTACCGTCTTTTCCCTGTTCATCATGGCCATGGCCACCCTGCTTTCCCATGTCTTCAATTCGGCGGGCCTCATTCCCATGCTCAAGGACGTTATCCTGGGCCTGAATGTGGGGAAATACACTATCGTTGTCGGCTTTTTTATCATGTATCTGATCATGGGGATGTTTTTCGACTCATGGTCCATGCTTTTCCTGACGTTTCCCTTTGTCATGCCCATCATCACGGGTCTGGGCATCGATCCGATCTGGTGGGGGGTCATCTACGTCCTGGCCGCCGAGCAGAGCACCATTACGCCGCCTTTCGGCCTGGTCCTGTTCGTTATGAGAAGCGTTGTGCCCGATTATCCCATGGGCACGGTGGTCAAGGGGTCGCTGCCCTATCTGGTGGCCATCTATGTCAACATCCTCTTGCTGATCATCTTTCCCCAGCTGGTGCTGTGGCTGCCGGGATTACTGTCGGGAAACTAGGCTCAATAATATTTAGCGGAAAGGGTATCGTCGTCATGATCATCGTAGGAGAATTGCTCAATGCCAGCCGCAAGGCCGTTCGCGCATCTATCGAGGGCCGGGACGCCGAGGCCGTGATTGCGGTGGCCCGGGACCAGGCCGAGGCCGGGGCTGATTTTATCGACGTCAATGCGGGCGTCTTTGTGGATCGGGAAAAAGAACTGCTGAGCTGGCTGGTGGAAACGGTCCAGGGCGCGGTTGATCGTCCCTGCTGTATCGATAGCCCCGATCCCGGAGCCCTCGAAGCGGCTTTGTCCGTTCACAAGGGTCAGGCCATGATCAACTCCATTTCCCTGGAAAAGGATCGCTTTGAGCGACTGCTTCCGGTGGTGGGTGGAAGCGGTCACAAAGTCGTTGCCCTGTGCATGAGTGACGGAGGCATGCCTCAGACCACCGAGCAGCGCCTGGACATCGCCGACCGGCTGGTCACCGCCTTGGTCGATAAAGATGTGCCTATGGGTGACATCTATGTCGATCCGCTGGTTCAGCCGGTGGCCACGGACAAAAGTTTCGGCCGGGCCTTCCTGGAAGCGGTGGCGAAAATCAAGGAAAAATTTGAGGGCGTACACATCATGTGCGGCCTGTCCAATGTCTCCTACGGCCTGCCCGAAAGGGCCCTGCTGAACCAGACCTTTATGGCCATGGCCGTGGCCAGGGGCATGGACGGTGCGATCATCAATCCCCTGGATAAGAAAATGACGGCGGTGATCTCCGCGGCCGAGACACTTTTCGGGCAGGACGACTTTTGCGCTAATTTTCTCACGGCCTACCGGGCCGGACGTCTGGCCGGCTGAGTTCAAGCCGATATTGGAATTGGCCGTCTTTCAACAGGGGCGAATCATCAGCGGCTCTGTTTCCACGTTTCTTTGAACCGGAATGCTACGTGACCATGGCACCAAGACAAAAGACCCCTTAGGGGTTGCGACAAGTCCGGGTCCTCCGGGCCCGGATTCTTCACATTTCTCCGCCTTTTGTTCTCAGACAATAGATTTGTTCTAAAAGTGATAAGTCCTGTCAGGTAAATGAGACTTTACATATAGCTGCCTGTCGCCCTGTCATTCTTTCTATTTCCGTATGCATACTATCTGAAACTGCTTTTTTGCTTGACAAAATGAAGAGAGGGAAGGTATCATTTTCACTAACTGTAGTTTCAAATAACGGAACTTAATTGACGAGAGCATGAGACCATGAACGCTATCAAACGCACCGCCGAAGTCTTGAAACTGCTTGCCGATCATCCGCGTCGCTTCACGGGTATCGCCAGAGAACTTCAACTGACGAAAAGCACGGCCCATCGCTTGCTAAAGGCCCTCGAGGAAGCGGAACTGATCAAAAGAAATCCCCTATCGGGTCGCTATCACCTGGGGCCGATCATTTCCCAGTTGGCGACATCCCCCATGAGCGAACATCAATTTCTGATCACCTGCGCGATCGAAGAGATGCGAAAGTTGCGCGATTTGAGCGGGGAGACCGTCAATTTACAAATCTCCCTGGGGACCGAAAGGATGTGCCTGGAAGAAATTCAAAGCATGGAACATATCAAATATGTTTCAGGAATAGGTGCGGTCTATCCCATCTTCGTAGGGTCGGCAGGCAAGATGCTTCTATCCATGATGCCTGACGACCAGATCGAAATACTCATGAGGAAATTCTATTACGTTCCATCGGCCCCCAGCCCGATCAAAAGCACTGAAGAGTTATGGAAAGGCATTGAATCAGCAAGAAAACTGGCCTATTCCACCAGTTTCGGAGAAAGGGTATCGGGCAGTGCTTCCGTTGCCGTCCCCATCACCCATTATGTCTGCCCGGCCGTCCTGAATATCATGGGCCCGGCCGACCGATTCACCGAAGATGCGATTTCCGATAATTTAGAAGAAATGAAAAACAGCGCAGACCGGATATCTCAGGAATTGAGCGGCCTGCGGTAGTTGTTTGGATAATTGGACGAAAGGGATATTTCCCTTCTCAAATCCCCGAAACATTAAAGTATGGAGAGGTTAGTAATGAAAACGAATGGTATTAAAGGAGAAAACATGCAAGGTGGGCATATCCTTGCCAAGGCCATGGCCCTCAAAGGCATCAAGAGGGTCTTTTCTTTGTGCGGAGGATTTCTCAACCCCATCTATGACGGTTGCGTGGAGAATGATGTGGAAGTCATCGGGGCGCGGCATGAAATGGAGGCCGGCTTCATGGCCGCTGCCTGGTCCAGGCTCCATCGTGAGCCGGCCGTGGTGATCGCTGAACCGAGCGGTTTTACCAACTACATTTCCGCCGTGGCGGAGACGTTCCATTCCGGTGATCCTGTGATCTTTATCAGTGCAGGCGGAAATTTCCACCGGCTGGACCATATGGGATTCAAAGAGACGCCCCCCCAGCACAGGGTCGTAGAGACCTTCACCAAATATTCCATCAGAGTCAACGAGGGGACCCGCATCCACGAATTCTTCGACAAGGCCTATGATATTGCATCCAATCTGCCCACAGGGCCGGTGCAATTGAGCATACCCATTAATTTTCTGTTTTCCCATTACGATATGGGCGCCAAGGAGCGCTTCTTCGATCTCTCGAGTAAAAAGGTGCACCGGCCGTCCCCGCAGGCGAGCGATCTGGAACTGGTCGCCGGGCTTCTGAAAGAGGCCAAAAAACCGGTTATCATAGCCGGCGCCGGCATCCATCAGTCCGATGCCGAGAAGACACTGGGATCCTTCTCCGACCGGTTCCGGATCCCCTATTTTCACTCCAACCATCTCGAAATGCGCCAGGTCGACTTTACTCAGGACACTTACATGGGACTGGCGGACATCCACCAGAACCCCGGATGCAGGTACATCTTTGAAGAGGCGGACGTGGTGCTCTGCATGGGCGCCAAGATGGATTACTGCCTGGATTTCGGAGAGCCGCCTTTGTTTAATGCCGCAAGTCCCCTGGTCTGTGTGAATCCCACCTCGAGAGAACTGGCGGACAACCATATCGCGGATCACGGCATATTGGCCGATCCGAAGATCTTTCTGGAGGACTTGAGCGAGAAACTCGAGTGCAGCAACCTGGATCCCCAATGGTGTGAGCGCATTCGTGCCAGAAGAATCGAGGAGAACAAGCCCTTTCTGGCCATGGCCTCTTCGAGCGAAACCCCGATCCATCCCATGAAGGCCGCCGTCGACGTCATGCAGTCCCTGGGAGAGAATGACTATCTCGTGGTAGACGGGGGGGATGCCCACGGCTGGCAGGAGACGGCGCTGAATATCACCTCGCTCGATAATATAAAACTCAAAGGACTCATCATGTCCGGTCCGTTTGCCCAGCTGGGAATCGGTGTCAGTTTTGCCACCGCTACCAAGATGGCCGAACCGGATGCGAAAGTCGTCCTGATCTCGGGGGACGGGTCCTTCGGCCTGAACCCGGGTCTTCCACTGGAAACGGCCATTCACCGCAATATTCCCATAGTCGTCGTGGTTTTCAACAACCAGGCCTGGGGCATGATCCGGAACCAGCAGAAATCCATCTGGAACAGGACCTGTGCCACCGACCTCAGGGACGTTCCTTTTCATAAGGTCGTAGAGGCCATGGGAGGCTATGGGGAACTGGTAGAAAAAGCTGAAGATATGAAACCGGCGCTTCAGCGGGCCTTTGAATCAGGGCTTCCTGCCCTTTTGAATGTCAAGACGCAGGATGTCATGAGCCAGATTACCGTCGGATTGGTCGATCGGAGGGAAAAGTCTTCTATCGAATAGCCCTGCTCCGGTCCGGCCTGAGGGTTCCGCTCAGGATCGGACGGGAACAGGATGGTTTATTGGTCTAAGGTATTTCTCAAGTATTCAATCAACAGGGAACAAATCATGCAAACTTCTGTAGGCCAGTCTGTAGGGCGCTACGGCAGCAGGAATCTGGTCAGAGGGCGTACCGTCTTTGCAGAAGACGTGCAGGCCAAAGGGGCCCTTGTTCTGAAGGTCCTGCGGTCCAAGAGGCACCATGCAAGAATCCTGAACATCGATACCGAAGAGGCGCGGCATGTCAAAGGGGTTGCAGGGATTATGACCGCCGCGGACATTCCCGGTGTCAATCAATACGGCGTTTACATCAAGGATCAGCCCCTTATGGCGGAGGACAAGGTTCGGTTCGCCGGGGAGGCCATCGCGCTCGTGGCGGCGGAAAATGAGGAAGCCGCCGATGAAGCACTCCGGTTGATCGATGTCCAGTTTGAGGACCTGCCTGCCTTCCTGGATCCGGAAAAGGCCTTGGAGCCCGAAACAACCCCGGTTCACGAAAAGGGCAATGTCCTCAGTCGAAAGACCGTCCGCAAGGGGGACGTGGAAGAAGGGTTCAGGCGAAGCGACATCGTGGTGGAACGCACCTACCACACGCAACTCGCCGAGCACAGCTATCTGGAGCCGGATGCCGGGACCGGTAGGTTCGATGAGGAAGGGCTCCTGACGATCCACGTCTGCACGCAGAATCCCCATTACGACAGACAGGACGTGGCCAGGCTCCTCGGCCTCGAGGCAGAACGCATTCGAATCGTACAAACGGCCACCGGGGGGGCATTCGGGTCCAAACTGGACCTGACGGTCCAGGGATTCATCGGCCTGGCGCTTTATCACTTAAAGAGACCCGTCAAGATGGTCTTTTCCAGAGAAGAGGTTTTTCTGGCCACCGCCAAACGACACCCCTCCAGAATCCATCTGAAGACCGGCATCACGCGGGACGGCAGGCTCCTGGCCCTGCAGGCCAGGATGCTCTTCGATTCGGGGGCCTACTCGTCGTACGGTGTGCCCCTGAGTATCCGGGCCGCCGTCCATATCACGGGGCCCTATGAGATCGAAAACGTCGATGTGGAAAGCGTGGCCGTGTACACGAACAAGCCCTTTTCCGGTGCCATGCGGTGTGTGGGGGTGGTCCAGACGACTTTTGCCTCTGAAACCCAGATGGATGTCCTGGCCCGGGAAGTGGGTATGGATCCGCTCGAAATCCGAAGGATCAATGCCATGAAACAGGGGTGTCGGACGGTCACGGGCCAGCAATTGAGCCACAGCGTGGGCATCCTTAAAACCATGGAAGCCGTGCAGCCTGCTTATGCGGAGGCGATTTCGTGGAAGAAGGAGGACACGCCGGACCACATCAAACGTGGCATCGGTCTCGGGTCCATGTGGTACGGCATCGGCGCCATGTCCGCGAAAAATCCCGCCCATGCCACGTTGCGAGTCAACGAGGGGGGCCGCATGCGTCTTTGCACCGGTGCTGCGGACATCGGTCAGGGATCCACTACGATTCTCTGCCAGATCGCCAGGGAAATACTCGGGGTCGAACCGGGGCTCATCCGGGTCACCGTGGCCGACACGCGCCACACCCTGGACGCCGGAGCCACATGTGCCAGCCGCCAGACCTATATTTCCGGAAATGCCGTCCTGGATGCAGCGAAAAAGATGGCAGCGGACCTGAAGAAGGAGGCGGCCCTGATTCTGAAAGTTCCGGAAGAAGAGCTGTCGCTGAAAGATTCCTTTGTCGTGGACGCCGGGGGAAAGCGCCTCATGCCCGTCGAGGAGCTGGTGGAAAAAATGGCCGAAACAAAAGGGCCCCTTAAATGGGAAGGTTACTTCGATCCGTTTACGACCCAACTCGATCCGGAAACGGGTGAGGGGATCCCCTTCGGCACCTATACGTTTGCTACCCATCTGGCCATGGTGGAGGTGGATACGGAAACGGGAGCGGTCCGGGTGGAAAAGATTGCGGCGGCCCAGGACGTAGGGAAGGCGATCAATCCCGAAAGCGTTCTGGGTCAGATCCACGGAGGTGTTGGCATGGGCCTGGGGCTGGCCCTCATGGAGGAGTTCCGGCCCGGTCAGACGCTCTCCATGAGCGAATACCACATCCCGACCAGCCTGGATATTCCTCAAATCCAGGGCTTCATTGTAGAGGACCCCGAACCGACCGGTCCCTTCGGCGCCAAAGGCATGGGAGAGCCGTCCGGCGCCCCGACGGCGCCGGCCATCGTGAATGCCATCTCAGACGCCATCGGCCAAAGGATCGAGCGCTTGCCCGCGGACCCCGAGGCCGTACGTGCAGCCGTCCGCCGCACCAATATCTAATCAGCCAATAGGAGGAAATATCATGTCCACGGTTCTTCTCAAGAATATAGGCATCCTGGTGAGCGGGAGACTCGAAGAGCCTATCGTGGATGCCAATGCCCTGCTGATAAAGAACGGCCTCATCCATCGCATCGGAAATATCGACGAAATGGATGAGAAAGAAGCGGAGACCGTCATTGATTGTGCCGGTACGACGGTCATTCCGGGGCTCATCGACACCCATTGCCATCCTGTTCTGGGGGACTATACGCCGAAGCAGAACCAGATCGGCTTTCTGGAAAGTATGGTCCACGGAGGGATCACGACGGCCGTCTCTGCCGGAGAAATTCACCTGCCCGGAAGACCGACCGATCCGGCAGGCGTCAAGGCGATGGCCATCCTCGCCGCCAAGTCCTTTGCGAATTTCAGACCGGGCGGTATCAAGGTGGAAGGCGGCGCCCTGATCCTGGAAAAAGGACTGGTGGAGGAAGATTTCAAAGAAATGAGCCGGGAAGGGGTTCGACTGGTCGGGGAAATCGGCCTGGGATCGGCCAAAACAGTGGACGAGGCCGGTCCGATGGTGCGATGGGCCAAGGCGAACGGCATGACCGTCATGATGCACACGGGAGGTACCTCCATGCCCGGAAGCTCCACGGTCACGGCACAGATGGTGATGGATATGGATCCGGATGTGGTGTCTCACATCAACGGAGGAACTACGGCTATCCCTGTCGAGGAGGTGGAAAAGCTGGTGAAGGATACCTCCTATGCCGTGGAGATCGTTCAGTGCGGCAACCCCAAGGTCGCGCTGGAGACGGTGCGCTTTGTTCTCGAGTATGCGGCCCTCGGACGGCTCATCATCGGAAGCGACACGCCGACCGGCTCGGGGGTCATTCCCTTGACCCACCTGCGGACCCTGAACTTTCTCTCCAGCCTGACGCCGCTGCGTCCCGAAGAGGCCGTCTGCGTGGCCACGGGCAATGCCGCCCGTGTGTTCGGACTCAACCGGGGAGAAATTACCCCGGGAAAGGAAGCGGATCTGGTCGTCATGGACGCCCCGATGGGGTCCGTGGGGGAGAATGCGCTGTCTGCGCTGGAGGCAGGAGATGTGCCCGGCGTGTCCATGGTACTGGTGGACGGAGAGATCAAGGTCATGAGGAGCCGGAACACCGCGCCGGCAACGAGACAGGCCTCGGTCGTGGGGTAACGGATGCGGGCCGGAGGCCCCGGCTTTGATATGAGACCGGAAAGGGGCACGAGGTACAAGGGACTAAGCATAGCTTTTTGCAAACAAAACTAAAGATGGCATAGGTTAGGGTATTTGTGAAGCAATGTGCCAAGGTGTCGAGTGAATAAATTTGCGGTGTCGCTTCGCGACCTTCATGACGATTACGAGAAAAAAGATCGGCAAGGCCGGTTATTGGAGGCGTTTCATGCTAGTCGATATAGAAAAATGCACCAGCTGCGGGATCTGTGCCAGAGATTGCCCGCTGGGAGCCGTTCGAATCCAAAATCGCAAGCCCGTGTTCAACGACCAGTGCAGCCGTTGTGGCGCCTGTGTCAAATTCTGCCCGGAAGGGGCACTGGAACTGGAACCGTCCCCGGCGCCCGATGCCTTGCAGTGTGACGCCTGCCCGATCGGTTGCTTTATCCGACCCGGTCGCAAGGGGGGCTGCCTGCGCTACACCAACCAGGACGGTCGATTGGTCCGGATCGAACACCCTCACCTATTCAGTGAAGTGGCGTCCGTTGTCGGATCGGAACCCCAGGAGGCCATCCGCAGGCCTCTTGTGACGGCGCTGGGTTCCGGGACAACCTATCCGGATTGCCGGCCCGCCCCGCATATCGTCAGGGGGCGACAGGCCGATGTGGACGTCGTGACCGTGACCACGGAAGCGCCCCTCCTCTATAGCTCCATCATGCTTAAGATCGATACCGATATTCCCCTCGGTGATGAAGGTTCGTCGGTGACGGCCAAAAAGGAGAGGGTCGGGATGGTCTCCACCGATCAGTATGGTTCCAAGATTCTGTCCATCGGCGGGCCCAACTACCTTGCCGGACAGCACGGTATGCTGGTGGCACGAACCATGACGGATTTGGCCAATAGAAAATCGGTGAAGTTGAAGATTGATAACGGTGCCCGGCTGGAGGTGCAGGTGGGCGAGGCGCCCGTTATCGACGGTGAAACGGCCGGGCGAAGAATCGTAGGATGCGGAAGCGCCACCATCGGTATGTTCGCCGATCTCCTGAAAAAAGCCGCGGACGAGGTGATTATTCTCTCTCATCCACCGCACACGGGGGTCTTGAGTGAGCATGCGGCAGGACGTTTTCTGGACGTCAGGAAAACCGGCGTCCGGCTGAATTTGAGGAAGGGGACCCCGGGACGATACATCGCCGAACAGGGCAAAGGTTGGGGTGGAACCTCCATCACCGATCCCACTTCGCTTATCAGTGGCGTGGATCTCGACGAGGGTCGACCCGGAATGAAGATCCTGGTCACGGAGCCGACCGGTCGGCATGCAGCCCTTTACGAGGTGGACGAAAAAGGCGGCCTGCGGGAATCGAGCTTGACCCCCGAGGTGAAAGAGGCGCTCGAGGCCATTTCGGAGAACTGCGAGATGTCCATGGTGTCGGCGGTCTATATCGGCGGTGTCGGCGGCAGCGCCCGGGCCGGGGCGGTGAGGTCTCTCCTGGCCCTGACCCGCGCAGTCCACGAAAAGAGGGCAAATCTCACGGTTGGAGGGGCACCGGTCTTCCTGCTCCCCGGCGGGGGCATCAACTTTATGGTGGATGTGGAAAGGGTAAAGCAGCATTTCTTTTACTGGACCCCCACCCCGGCGTTCATCTGTCCCATCGAGTACACGATGACATACCCGGACTACGAGAAAATGGGGGGGCACGTGGAAGCCATAAAACCTTATGGGGCCTTTGAGCCCAAGCCCTGAAGGTGAGCTGGGATGACCTACCGGACGAATATTCAATGGCTGGACGGGGGCCGGATCCTGGCCGAATGCGGCCCCATGCGCCTGGTCATCGCCGCCTCGGTGGGTTCGATTCCTCAGCGGGAACTCGGTGTGCGTGCCGCGGAGGAGGCCTTTGTCCTGCTTGAAAGGGTCGCCCGCCGGCGTCGGCTTCTCTCCCGCCCTTACCGGGCGGTGCCCGATGACGTGGATAATTTCCTGGCCCGGAAAATGATCCGTAGCGTCCTGGCCGTGGACGACACATTGACTCCCATGGCCGCTGTGGCCGGAACCCTTGCCGACGGTGTGGCCGCGTTCCTTTCCCGCCGTGGGATGACCCGGGTCATCGTGAACAACGGCGGGGATGTGGCCATTCGAACCGGTTCCGGTGAATCGGTCAACGTGGGCATCAGGCCTGATTTGACCGAGGGTGCGATCACCGACATGCTGACGCTCGGTGACGAGCGACCGGCCTGGGGCGTTGCGACCAGCGGGCTGGAAGGCCGAAGCCTGACCCGGGGGGTGGCGTCCGCTGCGACCATTGTGGCTGGCAGTGCCTCTCTGGCGGATGCCGCGGCCACCTGCGTGGCCAATGCAAGCTACGTGGAGGATGATACCGTCATTCAGAGGCCTGCCGAGGAACTCGATGAGCAAACCGATATCCCGGGTATTGCCGTCACCATCCAGGCCGGGCCCTTTACGGAAGAAAAAAAGGACAAGGCCCTTTCAGGGGCCATGAAGAAGGCGGAAGTGTTGATCAGCAAGGGACTGATTTTCGGCGCCTACATCGTTGTAGATGGAAAGGTCATGATGACCGACTTTGTACGTCGTCGGCTGAGCAAACTATCATAACTGGTTCAACCAAAAAGGATAAAAAATGGACGTGAGAAAATGCTTCGATCTGATCGAAGAGACTCGGATGGAAAACGGAAAGACAGTGAACCCGCCCACCAGGAAGGCGGCGGCCATCGCTGTCATCAAGAATCCTTTTGCAGGCACCTATGAAGAAGATCTGCAACCCCTCATCGATATCGGGGACATGCTGGGTGAGGAATTGTCCCAGCGGGCCATGCAATCCCTGCAGATAACTCCCGAAGAGGTCGAAAGTTTCGGCAAGGGTGTCGTGGTGGGCCTGGGGGGAGAACTGGAGCATGCGGCCGCCATCATGCACCCCAAATTGGGGCACGCCGTGCGCCGCGTGGTCGGGGGCGGGAAGACGATGATGCCTTCGGCCAACAAGGTAGGGGGTGCCGGTACGGAGCTTGATGTACCGGTTCACTGCAAGGACGCTGCCTTGGTGCGTTCTCATTTTGATGCCATGGCTGTCAGGGTGCACGACGCCCCCCTGGATGACGAAATTCTGGTGGTCGTAGTCCTGACCGCAGCCGGAAGGCCCTTGTCGCGTGTGGGTGGGCTGAAAAAGGAAGAGATCAGCGTTCGAGACGGGTTACGGTAACAAGGAGGGTTCACCTATGACTCTACCGCGTTTTCAATATAACGAACCGGCCTCATTGGCCGAGGCTTGCCAGATGATCCGGGCGTTCGGCGAAAAAGCCGCCCTCCTGGCCGGGGGCACCGACCTCCTGGTCAAGATGAGAAACCGGGAGCGCCAACCGCAAGAAATCGTCTCCCTGGCAGAGCTTGAAGAAATGACGCAAATCAGCGCCGCCGGCGGTCGTCATGCGATCGGCGCCTGTTGCACGGTTTCCCAGATCGCTGCATCGATGGAAGTCAAATCCACCTTTCCCGCTTTGGCCTCCGGTGCCGAACATCTGGGTTCACCCGCCGTGCGCAACATCGGGACCATAGGGGGCAACATCGTGACGGCCAGTCCTTCGGCGGATCTGCCTCCGGCCCTGGTGGCCTACGGCGCCGAGGTCCGGCTGAAAAGCGAAGACCAGGAGAGATTTTTGCCCCTGGAAGAGCTGTTTCGAGGGCCGGGCGACACGTGTATCAAAAAGGACGAGATTCTGGCGGATCTTCGCCTTGAAAGTCCCCCGGAGGTTTCCGGGGCGGGATTTTTCAAACTCGGCAACAGAAGGGCACTTCAGATATCCATCGTAAACGGGGCCTGTTATTTCGCCCTCAATCCCGGAAGCGGGGAGATCGAAAAGGCCAGGGTCGTCCTGGGGGCCGTTGCCCCTACCCTTGTTCGGGCCGTTTCCGCCGAAAGCCTCCTGGTGGGTGAGAAACCCGGCAAGGGTCTTTTCCAGGAGGCGGGCAGGGCGGCCGCCCTTGATTGCAGCCCCATCGATGACCTGAGAGGGTCGGCGGCATACAGGCGCGACATGATCCAGGTGTTGACGTGCCGAACCCTTCAAACCGCCCTGGATGAAATTCGCAACCATTGACGAGGTCATGACATGAAAAAAAAGATTCAAATGTCGATCAACCGCCGGACCTGTGAGGTGGAGGTGGAAACGCACTGGACATTGTTGGATATGCTTCGCAACGAACTTGGACTTCTGGGAACGAAAAGGGGATGTGAAAAGGGGGATTGCGGCGCCTGTACGGTTTTGGTAAACGGCAAACCCGTCAATGCCTGTCTTTATCTGGCCGTTCGTGCGAACGGCAAGGAAATCCTGACCGTCGAGGGACTGGAGACGGATGAAGGCCTTCACCCTGTGCAGAAGGCTTTTCTTAAAAAAGGCGCGGTACAGTGCGGTTTCTGTACCGGTGGTATGCTTTTGACTGCTGTCAGTCTGCTGGATAAGAATTCGAGCCCCACGGAAGAAGAAGTGAGAAGTGCCATCAGCGGCAACTTGTGCCGGTGCACGGGTTATCAGTACATCGTTGATGCGGTCATGTTCGCTGCTGAAAGGAAGAACCAAGGAGTGGCGTGAGCCGCAACTCGTGCCGGTACATGGTTTATCTGCACAAAAACGGTGCTTATAAATGAGACCCGGGAGATCAAAGATAAGAATAGCTCCCCCTGCGGCCAAGGCGGACGGTTCCGTGTTTTATGGGGTAAGTTTCTTTGCATTCCGGGCTCATGACGATTTTCCCCTTGCACACCTTTCCCCGTGATGCCTGTCGAACTCTGATAGGGTGCATCCTTAGATTTTTTATTCATAGGATCAGTTTTTCGTCCTAAAGGACGCCAGGATACGGTCAATTTGTTCGTCTGTCGGGTTTTTCATCCGAAAATCCAAATAATCCGACCATACATACTTCTGCAGGATCGCCGACTTCAGGCTTCCCGCATGGCTTATGGTGTTGATCGCGTTCACGCCTACGAGGATATCCTTTTCAAAGACCAGGAGATAAAAGGCGCCACCCGAAAAGTCTCTGTTTGCAAGGATCTTGACATCCTCACCCGACCGATTGATGTTGCCCAGATGAACGAAGTCCAGTCCGAAAAACGAGCTGATATGGTGGGGGATGGTTCCGGGGTAAACGGTGTCCGATCCTGCCATGTTCAGTCCCGCCGTACGTCCCTGCCAGCAGGCATTTCCCCAGAGCCCTATTATTTCTTTTTTCCCGGTGACGGGGTTGAAGCCCCGGCTGATGTCACCGGCGGCATAAAGCTCTTCGGCATTGGTCTTCATCCTCTCATCAACCGGAATCCCCTGATCCAGTTCCACGTGGTCCGGGTCCAGAAAATCCAGATTGGGCTTGACGCCCGTGGAGACAAGGCAGAGGTCTGCTTCAATGGATTGACCGGTTTCGAAGTGGCAGGCCATTGTCTTGTGGCCGTCCTCGATGCCTTTCAGCCTCGAGTCCAACCGGAGATCCACGCCCTTTTCCCTGATTTTCCGAGCCAGGTGGGATGCACAATCAGGATGTGCCGCGTTGGGCATGACGCGGTCGGCCACGTCCACCAGGGTCACTTTTATCCCGTGCCCCATAAGAATTTCCGCCAGTTTTACCCCAATCATGGAGGCCCCCATGACAAGGGCATGTTTGGTCGAGGAGAGGGCTTGATGGAGTGCAATCGTGTCTTTTGGGGTGCGAAGTGTAAAGACGCGAGGAGAATTATTCAGGCCGGGGATACTCGGCAACGTCGGTCTGGATCCCGTGGCCACGAGGCACCTGTCGTAAGAGAGTCGCTCACCGCTCTCAAGAAGGACTTCTTTATTCAAGGCATTTAGGGTTGCGGCCGGTGATCCGAAATGGCAGGTCACATGATGACGGTCGTAAAAATCTTCCCCAAAAGGGAAGCAGTCCTCGAAACGAATTTTTTCGGCCAGAAAATAGGGGGCGAGCATGGGGTTGAAGGCAGGCCCAGAGGTGTCGGACACCAAGTGGATCGGGCCCGTGTGCCCGGCATCCCTGGAGGCCATAACGGCATGTATCGCGGCACCGCCATTTCCGAGGATGAGCAAGACCGGCGATTGGGTCACTTCTCGGCTCCGGGATTGAGATAATAGGAACTCAGAATGGCCCTGGATGCCCGGTCTGCCTTTTCATTGGACAGTTCATCGATCGGGCCGAAGCCCAGTGCTTTTGTGGGGCAGGCGCGTACACAGGCCGGCTCCATGCCCTTTTCCACCCTTTCAAGGCAAAAGTTGCACTTGGTCATCTTGCCCCCATCCGGAAACTGCGGGGCCCCGAAGGGGCATGCAAGCGCACAACTGTGGCAACCCACGCAGAGGTCCTGGTGAACATTCACGATGCCGTCCTCTTCACGCTTATAAATGGCGCCCGTGGGGCAGGCCATGATGCAGGGGGCGTCCCCACAGTGGAGGCAGGACAGGGAGAGGAAAGAAACAGTCACACCAGGGGAAGCTTTTCTTTCCAGGCGGGTAATGTGCCGGAAAGTTGCACCGTTACCGGCTAAATCATTCTGGTCCATGCAGGCGACCATGCAGGCCATGCAGCCGCTGCACCGGGAAATGTCAAAGGAGAATCCTAATTGCATTGGGTGATGTGGCTCCTCATTTATGTCGAGATTTTTTTGACTTCGCAGACCAAAGACTTAAACCCGGGGTACCCCGAAATAGGGTCCAGATAATCCGGGTCGATCAAGAGGTTGACGTCTGCATCCGGATAGGCGTGGTACATGTTGACGACCCCGGGAGGAACGATTTCCGTCAGGTTGGCCTTGACCCGGATGGCAGAGCGGTGGGTCGATAGTTCGATCCGGTCCCCCGGGGCGATGCCCCGGTCTTCGGCATCCTGTGGGTTGATATCCGCCATAGGTTCCGGTCGCAGGCTTCGGGTCCATGCCAGGCGAAAGGTCCTGGAATGGATAAACATGGGAAGCCTTGCTCCGGTGGTCAGGATCAGAGGAAAGCCTTTGGCCGCTTCGGAAGCGGAATAAGGGTTCAGGTCGGGTTCCTGAAAACGGGGAAGGGGATCCAGTCCGGCTTCCTCAAGGATCGTGGATGTGAATTCCATTTTGCCTGAAGGTGTGGCAAAGCCGTTTGCCTTATATTTTTCATAGGGCGGCATGACAACATCCTTCACGGCGTACCCGGCCGGATATTGTTTGAGCTGTTCTACCGTGAGGCCGGTCGGTTCCAGCATCCAGTCCACGCATGCCTCATAACCTTTTTTCATGAGCGCATCGTCGGGTGTAAGCCTTTTGGCCATTTCAAAGATGATGTCGCTGTCCGGCCGGGATTCCCAGAGGGGCTCCAGTGCAGGCGAGGTCCAAATTACGTATTGTTCGGGATAAAATTTTAACTCACTTCTCTCAAAGGATGTGCAGGCCGGGAGAACCAAGTCCGCCAGTCTTGCGCTGTCCGTCATGAACAGCTCCACGTTGACCAGAAAATCGAGTTTTTTCAGGCTCTCGGCAAAGGCGTTCGAGGCGGGCCACATGCGGTGGTTCAGACCGAAACCCACCATGGCCCGAAGGGGGTAGGGTTCTTTACTTTCAATTTGAAAGGGAAGATGCATGGCCTGGACTTCGGGCACAAGTCTGCACCACACCGGAAATCGATTTTGCCCAATTCTTGGCGGCATTTCCTCATAGGGCCGCGACTGTTCAAACTGGGCTTGTCTGGTGATCAGGCCGTTGGGGACATAGAGATAGGCGGGTGGGACCACATAGTTGCCGCCCTCCCTGTCATAATTCCCGGTCAGACCGATCAGACAGGACAATGCACGATGATTTTGAACCCCATTGGTATGGTGGACCGTGGCATTGGCCCCACTCAGAATGCTTGCCGGTTTGGTGGTCGCAAAGAGCCTTGCGGCCTTGACGATCAGATCGGCCGGAACGCCCGTTATCCGTTCAGTTACATGAGGTGAAAATTCACCGGTATACGCACGGTATTCCTCGAACCCCAGGGTCCAATGCTCTACAAAATCGTGGTCAAAGAGGTCTTCTTCGATAATCACATGGGCGATCCCGAGGGCCAGGGCGCCGGAGGTGCCGGGGCGTATGCGCAGATGGATGTCCGCATGGGCCGTAAGGGGCGTGATCAGCGGGCCCACTTCGATGATTTTCAGGCCTCTTTCCCTTGCGTCGAGAAGTTTTCGGACACCGGACGTGTTGGAATAAAAAGGGTTATTGCTCCAGACCATGAGGCATTTGGTTTTTGGGAGTTCGGGACGCCCTGCAGTCCCGTAGTTCAATTGGTTGGCAATGGCTACAGCCTTTGAACAGGTGCTCGATTCAGAGCAATAGTTAGGCGAACCGAAACTGTGGGCCAGTCGCTTTAAAAAAGGGCGCATCCACTTGGGATATCCGGCGTAGAAGACGACGGATTCCGGGCCCGATTCCTCTTTGATGGAAAGCAGACGACTCGTCAGGAGGTCCATGGCTTCATCCCAGGAAACGGGTTCAAATTCACCGGATTCCTTACCCCCTTTTTTAAGAAGGGGCGTGCGAATTCGATCCTTGTGATAGATATACTGACGGTTGGCCGCCCCTTTGGAGCAGAGGGTTCCGCCATTGTGGGGATTCTCTTTGGTCCCCTCGACTTTGATGACGACGCCGTCGCGCACATGGGCGTCGATGCCGCAGTGAGACATGGGATTGCAGATTGAACAGATGGTCTTGTGTATCTCGATGCCGTTATTTTCTTCCGGGACCTCGTACCCGGAGACGGGACTTCCATCGATGGGTTGTTTACAAGTCATAGGGTGATGATACCTCCAAAGGAATTTGCGATATCATGGCCTCCGAAGAGCGGGATCCTTCCAGAATAGCGGAGGGCAAAAAAACAAAGATGCCAAGCTAACATAAATCCTCTGTCGGCGCAACCTGCGGAGGCTCTGTCAGGGACCCCTTTTGATGTAATATCCTCATGATTCCGGTATGATGAGGAAACTTTTGCACAACGAAACCATTTATGTTAGCATGCGCAAAAGTTGTCCAAGGAATGCCTTTCCACAACACGCCTGGACATGAGATGGGCAGCATCCTCTTTGTGAATATCATCATTCAGAAAAAGGTCAAATCCGACAACGTCCCCTGGATAGCTCCTTTGGTGTGCCGCCAGGGTGCCATGGTTCATTGAAATGGATATTGTCTCAGGAGTCAAGAATGGCTTTCAAATTTATCGCCTGGGCCGAAGAGATTGCCCAATACAGCGCGGTCACCCTGGGTATCGGCAAGCGCGGTTTTTACCGGCAAGTCAGTATGGCCGATGCAGAAGCCTATGAATTCGCAAAAGAGGTGATATCTTCAAATGCCGTCATGGATGACGCCCGGGAGGGTATCTCCGCCTTTCTCGAGAAGCGACAGCCCAAATGGAAGGAGAAGTTTTAAATGGCCCGAAAAAGGGATAATGATAATATAAATAGATGAGGAGACGTATTGGAGATGGAACATTCAAAAATGGATCCTGAAATGCTTTCCATGGTGCTTGACACCATATCCAAACTGGAGAAGGAAAAGATCACTCTGGAAACCAAGCTGGCCATGGACCATTGTGGTGACTTTCCCATGGAACTCATCAGGTTCATGCTCGGACCGGAGATTGCACTACACCTGGTATTTATTCCTCAGGAATACGGCGGTCTGGGCGCTGGCGCAAAGGATATCGCGGTTATTTCGGAAAAAATGGCTAACGTAGATCTCGCCCTGGCAACGTCTTTCCTGGCCATTTGTCTGGGTATGGACCCTCTTCGGGTCGGGGCCACCCCCGAGCAGAAGGAAAAATACATTCGCAGAATCGCCGAGGAAGGTCTTATTGTGGGTTACGGGGTCACGGAGCCCGAGGCCGGGTCCAACGTCCAGTCCCTGAAGACCAAGGCTGAGAGAGTTCTGGATGAGGCCGGCAACATCAAGGGCTACAAGATCAACGGACAGAAACAATTCATCACCAACGGCGGTGTGGCCGAGCTCTTCACCGTTTTGGCCGATACACCCGAGGGGCCTTCCTTTTTTGTCGTTGAAAGGGGAACCGAAGGGCTGACCCCGGGAAAACACGAAGACAAGCACGGCATCCGGGCCTCTAATACCTGTTCTCTGACCTTGGAGGATCTTTATGTCCCGGTGGACAATCTCGTGGGAGGTGTCGAAGGACAGGGGCTCAAGCAGGCTAACGAGGTATTCGGTTACACGCGGTTGATGGTGGCGACTTTCGGGCTGGGCGGCGGCATGGCCGCGCTGGAAAAGAGCGTTGCCTATTCCAAGGAGCGAGTTCAGTTCGGGACCACGCTTGCAGAAAAGCAGGGCTATACTCATAAACTGCTCGTCCCCAATGCGGTCCGTCTGGAGGCCGCAAGGGCCTATATCGAAGAGGTGGCAGACCGGCTGGACACCGACGACGAAGATCTCCAGGTAGAAGGATCCATCGCCAAGTACTTTGCGACGGAAGTCGGCGATACCATGGCCAATGACGCCATCCAGGCTCTCGGCGGGTATGGGTACATACGCGAATACGAGGTCGAAAAAATAAAAAGGGATATCAAGATCACGACCATCTTCGAAGGGACGAGTGAAATACAGCAAAGCATCATCGGTATGTTCCGTATGAGAACAACGGTGCGCTCCAAAGGCGGATACTATGCGGATATGGCGGACGCCCTTGACGCCCTGCCCGGAAACTGCGGATCGCGATTGCTGGGGGCTGCGGCCCGTGTCGTGAATGCGGCCATCCTTCAAAGCAGAAAAGCCAAACTGACCAAATCCCAGTATGTCTTGTTCCTCCTGGCCGATATGATGACCTGGGTCGAGGTGGGGAAGGCCCTTTGTCAAAAGGCGGCTTCCAGTCAGGGTCAGACACGAACGCCGGATTTCATGAGGGCGGTTTCGCGCCTCTTTGCCGGGGAAGCGGCAGAAAAGGTCACCTCCAACGGCATTAGAATTGCTCGGGGCTGTGGCCCGCTCCTGGACGAATTGAATGAAGAGCTCAAGAGCCTGGACCTGGAGAATAGCATGGAAAACCATCTGATGGATATGGATCTTGTAGCGGCGGGATTGGTCAAATAGACGAATGACGAGACAATGGAAGACGTTTAAAAGACGAATGCAGTTCAGTGCGCCGGGCGATCGGTCAGTTGCTCGCCCGGCCCGTCGGGCTACAATGGCGGTCCGTGGGATTTTGTCGGCCCCTGCCCGCCGCCTATGTCCGACGATGTCCCTGGCACACAATCTATGACAAACCCTACAACTTACCACCGCCGTTCAGCGAAGTCCAGTCACAGAAGATATCGGGGAGGCCCGAAGAAAGGCCTTTGCGACACACCCAGACTGGATCCCCAGCTCAAGAAGACCTTCAATAAAATCGGGGTCCCGGAACCTGCACCCTTCCGACCGGACCCCTTTCAGCTCGAGGCCCTGGCCGAGATCAACGACTACGACGTCCTGGTCAGTGCCCCCACAGGATCGGGAAAGACCTGGATCGCTTCGCAGGCCATCACCGGGTATCTCGAACGAGGAAAAAGAACCTGGTATGCTTCTCCTCTCAAGGCCCTGTCAAATTCCATTTACCTCCAGTTCTGTCAGGAGTTCGGGCGTGATCGTTGCGGCATTTTAACGGGAGATCGAAAAGAGAATCCCGATGCCCCGATTATCGTGGGGACGACCGAGATCCTCCGAAATCAACTTTACGACGCCATGCACGAAGGGATCGACATCCAGTCGGACTTGGTCATCCTTGACGAGGCCCACTACCTGAGTGATCCGGACAGGGGGGTGGTATGGGAGGAGGTGCTTATCTATCTCCCTGCGCGAGTCAGACTTTTACTCCTCTCCGCAACCATATCCAATGCGGAAGAAATCGGGGAGTGGCTCGATGCGAACAGGGGGGGGAGCGCCCGGATCGTTCGTTCCTATGAGAGGCCCGTTCCCCTGGAAATGCTTTTTCTGTTTCCTGACGGCCTGATATCTCCCCTGGCAGGAAGAAAGGGATTGGTCCCCAGGGTCCGGAAATTTGTGGCTTCCCATGCGGGACGAGGAAAAAGAATGGGTTCAGGCAAACTCAATTTTGGGGATATCCTCCATTGCCTGAGGACTTTTGATCTGCTTCCTGCTATCTTTTTCCTTAAGTCAAGGTTTGACTGTGATCTTGCTCTGGCAACCTGCCGGACGTCATCGAAATCCCTGGAGGAGAGAGAACGGATAGAACAGGAGGTAAAGGTTTTCCTCAGTAAATTTCCTCATCTGGAAGGTCACCGTCAACTGAAGCCTCTCCTGGAATCCGCCGTGGGTTCTCACCACGCCGGTCAGCTTCCCTACTGGAAGGTCCTCGTCGAGACCTTGATGAACAAGGGGTATCTGGATGCCATCTTTTCTACATCCACCGTCGCGGCGGGCGTCAATTTCCCGGCCAGGACCGTGGTGCTGGTGCAGAGCGACCGTTACAACGGCCGCGAGTTCGCGGACCTGACGGCCACGGACCTTCACCAGATGACAGGCAGGGCGGGACGTCGGGGGAAGGACAATATCGGTTTCGCCCTGATCATTCCCGGGATCCACCAGGACCCTCAACTTCTTTTTGAATTGAGGGACTCGCCCCCCGAACCCATCATGAGCCAGATTCACATCAATTTTTCCATGACCCTGAACCTGCTCCTCTCCCACAAACCCAAGGAAGTAAAGAACCTGCTTGAACACAGCTTCGCATCCTTTCAGGAAAAAAAGTCAGGGGACCTGGTCCGGAAAGGATGGGTTCAGAGACTAAAATTACTGAAAGGCTCTCTCCCCCAGGCCCGATGCGGGGCCAAAGACCCCTACGAAATCATGGAATACATCCAGAAGAGGTCCGAATGGCAGAGAGATCTTCGAAGGCTGACCAGGGAACTCAGGGGAAAGAAAATCCTCGAGGCCTATCGGGTGCACCTTACGCGGGGCAGGCTTTTCCTCCACAAAAATAGAAATATCTATGTGGTTTTAGATACTTACAAGGATAATGAAAAGTTTGTCTGCCTTGCTCAAAATATTTTTAAACGCGTAAGAATGAGAAAGAAAAAGCTAAACCTCAAAAAGATAGCCTTTACCCAAATCAAGGCACTCTTTGACCGCACGCTCGATCTGCCTCAAAATATCTCACCGGATCAATTCCAGAGTATTCTGTCCGGCATACCTGAGGGGGACCTTGATACCCTGAATCTGGATATTCCCCAGGAGATTGTGGGTACGGAGGCCTTGAACGATTTGAAGGCAAAGTTAAATGCTCTCCCCTGCGGGCCGTGCGACCATTTCAAGATTTGCCATTCGGGGAGGAACAAGGAACTCAAGAGGATTCTAAGGGAATTCCGGAGTATCGCGGATACCATGGAGGGAATGGGACAGGGCCTATGGTTTAGTTTCAAAAAGCATTTGCGGTTTCTCAAGGATACGGGTTTCGTGGATGAAAAGGATTGGTTGACCACTGACGGGATCTGGGCCTCGAAGCTGAGACTGGACCAGCCTCTGCTCATTGCAGAGGCCATCAGAAAGGGGGCGTTCAGCGAAGCCTCTCCGGAAATGCTGGCAGGGTGCATCGCCCCCTTTGTCTGGGACAGGGATCAGGATCTGGACTTTAATATGGAGAGTCCCTTCGATCTGACAAACCTGGAGAATGCCTTCTATGATGTTATGGACGGTATCGAGGAAATCATCAGGATGAAGATGGCTCGCGGATTCGATCATCCTCAGATTTTATACTGGCCCGCGGCCGCCCTTTATTTGTGGACCAAGGGTGTTCCCTGGGAAAACCTCCTATCCTTTATTCCCGTTAATGAGGGGGACATGGCATCCCTGATCATGCGAACCGCCGATCATCTCAGGCAGGTGGCCAATCTGGAGGAAAGCCATCCGGGTCTGGCCTCCACGGCCGGGAGTGCCGTTGAACTCATCATGAGGGAGCCCGTCTTTATTTAATAAGGCTGAGGCCTTTAGGTCGTGAGGTTCAAGGTTCAGGGTTCAAGGTTGAGCGCTGGAATATACCATTTATATGGAAATCCTCGCTCAATCCAGACTGAAAATATGGCAGTGGCAGTTGATTATCATGACCGTTTTCCGTGTTCCATGAAGATATGGTCAGACATCACATCTCACGCTCCAAATGAATCCCAAAGTTGCAACATTGGGGTGAACTTCATGTACGGCTCCGCTTGCTGCGGGATTGGAATGTGTGAAGGCTCTTTCCGGGGGCTAGAGGCCGAACTGTTTGGTGTCTACCCATCCCATCCTTATAAGAGACCAGAAATCGACGGCCAGCCCGTTTAGGACATATTCATAGGGCATCCATCCATATCCGTCGTCCCCCCAACGAGTCCCCCAGGAGTTGCGGATCAGGAGTGCACCGGTCGTGACCTTTTTGCACCTGAGGTTTTTAACTTTTTTCTTGTCGTCATATCCTACAGCGACGATAGCATGTCCCCATTTTGCCTGCTCTCCCGGACAGGGATAGGGTATCCCGCCTTTGATATCGGCGCTGTCGAATGAGGGGAATCCGAAGAATCCGAACATGGACGGAATGCCTGCACGCAGGAAGAGTTTCACCCGACCGAGCACTTTTTTCGGCGGCACGCTTTTACCCAGAGGGTCGTGACAAAAGAATTTGAGCGCTTCGAAGTTGTCGGCGACGGCATATACAAAGGAGGTCGGCTCATCGTCGAAATCAGGGTCATCGTCGGTATAGGGCCAGTATTTTTCAGGGGGAACACCACAAAGGGCTAGGCCGGCCATGGCGTTTCTCAACCATGCCCCTGTATCGCCGGTTACACCCATAAGGTTTCGAGTCGTCTTATAGACAAACAGACGGGACCCATCAATGTGCTTATCAAAGGCTCGCCTCTCATAGTATTCTACAATCCCCACCGCGGCATGGGCCGTGCAGGAACCCAGATTCCCCTGGTTTTCAATCGGTGAGCACCACTCGCTCAAGTCAACGTTAGAGGGAAGATCAGGTTCCGCCCTGTTTGCTTGCGGGATTCCCACCTTTTTGAGCATTTCAGCGATATCCGGGCTGTCCTCGGTATAATCGCGGAAATCCGGAAATGGGGGCAGCCAGCCCGTTCCGAATGTTTCATTGCTTTCCGTCATTTCTACTTTACTGTTGATCCCAAACATATCATCCTCCTATTCATTAAAGGTTGTCAGTCCGGAGAATCAAAAAGTGGAGGTGTTCGAATGGATAGCTTTTCTGAACGAGCCCAAGACTTTTACCATTGCCCAAAAATATATTGAACAAAACAATTCCAGGAAAGGCAAGCTTAAAGCCAGATACCTCTCAATTTCCATCCCAGGGAATCGTTTTTGTGATGTCTCTGGAAAGAGGGTATGAAGGAAATGCCGCATACTAGGATGATGAGATGATTTGATAATGATTTTAGCCAATTGAAATTGATGGACGCCCCGGGAAAAGGGATCGACTTCACGAAGCGGGCCATACGATTGAGAATAAATGAATCAAATCAGGCGGATAAAACACAATGCATGCACATTTTTTTGTGCATTGTCTCTAATTTGAGGTTGAAGCATGAGCGTTTCTCAAAAGGTTATAAAAAAGGGGGGCTTATGAATTGACTATTCTATAATCATCCGCTCCTTGTTTCGATCAAATATCTTTTGACCGATTCCAGGCACCTTTGTAATGTCCTCCGGGGTATTGAACGGGCCATTTTCATCGCGGTACTTTATGATGCGCTCAGCGTATTTCTGGCCTATTCCTTTAAGTTGGGTGATTTCTTCCGCTGTAGCAGTATTGATGTTGATCTTGTCCGTGTCCTGTGCCCATATAGCGGGCGTAAATGCAGCAAGAACAGTGACGGCAATAAGAAGTGCCATTGCTTTCTTTAACTTTTTCATCATTTTTCCTCCGTGATAAAGCCCCCCCAGTTTTTTAAGGCGGTCATCTGCTTCAATAGGTGAGAAACAATTCCATCTAAAACCCAGGTAGTTGATTTAATACGAGTTTTGCGATTAAAATTACCCAATTTTACTATTAGAGAAGCAATGTCAAAGAACTTGTCGACAGGATCTGGCACATCCTGTCTGTGACAGCACTATTAAGCATAAGAAATCCGATATTGAACGGAATGCTTTATCAATTATCGTGCCAGAGTAGATCGTTTGGAATTGCTTTTTGGCGTCCTTGGGAGATTGTAGATATGGAAGATGGAATTCTTCTTTGAGGGGCTTGACTTTCAAGAAAATGAGAGATGATGAAAAAAGATAAAAAATTTTATGAACTTCTCGAGGATTGTAACACTGTGAAGATAAAATGAAGAACATTAAAAGAAGAAATGCACAGAAAACTGTGCATTTCTATTTGATTCACTGTGTCATTTGACTGCTGAAAAATTCGGTAAGTATAAGCTAATGTCGTAAATTTAGGGGGTGTTGTGCCCCGGCCTCAGAAACCCGATTCAAATTTCAGCTTCTGTGCTCCCTTATTTTTCGCGAGGGACAGAAGTCCTTTTACGGATGCCCCCATAGAAGGAAGGGACGCAACTTTTCGAGGGGTTGATTCGGTTGCCTGATCGGCTTCCCTGGACGCGTCGATAGGGGGGTGATCCTCCTTTTTAATCGTGCCGGACTGAAGTTCCTTGTATTCGTCCAGGTTTCCGGAACTTAGACCTTTTTGTGTAAACAGATTGATGACCATCCCGGTCAATCCGTTCATTTTATCGGCGAATGCCTTTACCAGCCTTTGGACCCCGATGACAAATCCCATCTGCTTTTTTTCAAGCTCACCGGTTTTATCGTTGTATTCATTGCCGATAATGGGGACGAAAGCGGTTAAAGAGATGTGACTATCGATCTGATGAAAGGTCGTACCCTCCGCTTTGGGGATCGTACCATTATAATGAGGTTGCAGATTATGGTCGGTGAGAGTTCCAGCCTTTTCCAGGTTGTCAAGGACAACCTGTTCGTCTTTTTTAAAAGTTGCAAAGTGATAGGTGTTCTTTGGAGAATGGGTAAAATATCCAATGGAAATGTCATCATGATCGTTTATGAGAAAAAAGGAGATCAAACCGCCGTCAAGATCATAGACGGCCAGTTGCCACAGCTTCCCTGTCATTCCAATCTGGGAGAGGGCGTTAGTAATTTCTTTATAACTGCCCTGGGTCATCGTCTCAGCATCTTCGCCATTTTTGAAATCCAGTAAGAATTTGACCTTGCCTCCCATCTTATTGACGGTGGCTGCCTGTTTCGCGTCAAGGAGGAGCTTTTCCTGCGTGGCGCCAAGGTCTTCTCGTATGATATTCAATGTTTTTCTGAGTTGGTTGTTTGACGCATGTCGGTTTTGATGATTGATGATCACTGAAACCACAACGGCTGAGACCGTCATGACGATAACCATCATGATTAGGGAACCGATGACCAGTTTGCTTTTTAGACCGGCTTTTTTCATCCTGGATAACCCCTTTCAACAGTACATGTTAGTGCCATATGTATCCGTATTCGGATACGGATACATAAACCATTATATATATGACGCGGGTTACGGCGATGATACGGTTATTGCCTCTACGCAAGAAACGAGCCGCTAATATGCGATGAGTTTTGGCCGGGGTGGTTTGAAATAAAATTAGAAATTTTGGAAGGTTATAAGCTCTCACCTGTATGAAATGAATCAAGGGGAAATCCGTCATGGACGCAGGTCGGAAAAAAGGCGGCTAGTGTCGGGGTTTTGACGCGTCGTTCGTCCCGTATTGACGATGTCTAATGAGGCTGGATGACTGGGGGGTCAAACGTTTTCGAAAAAAATCAGTACTCCTCCCAACTGCAAGGCATGTGGGAACATTTTGCCTTCAACCGACTGATGATTTCCTCCCTGCGATCCTGTGCCCAGGCCGGCATTTCCGAATCCCAGCGCTTTCTGGAGGGTACATGGATGACGGTCGGGTTTTTAAGACCGGGGTCGACCCGGAATTCCAGGGTGTTTTCCCCTTCCAGGTATTTGATATACCTAAAGGCTATGAGAACGTCATGTTTTTGGGGAAAAGCGGCATCGGGACGTGCCATTGCTTTCTGGGGCGCGTTTTTTTTCGATGGGTGCTTACGATGGTTCTGGGGGATATCATCCGAATCGATCTGTTGAATGCGTCTCAAATGCCGTCCCCTGTCAAATGGGGTATCGAGCCATGTTCGAAGAACCTCGATGGTCTGCTTTAGAGAGATCATCCTGGCTCCCAGGGACAACATGTTGGCGTTATTATGTTTTCTTGCGAGGCGAGCGGTTTCCGGATTCCAGCAAAGGGCACATCGAATCCCTTGAATTCTGTTGGCGACCATGGCCCCTCCGTTTCCTGAGCCGCCCAGTACAATGCCGCAGTCCGCTTGCCCCTTTGCAACGGCGAGCGCTGCGGGGCGAATGTATAGAGGATAGTCAACAGGCTCCTCGGAATGGGTGCCGAAATCCTGAACCTCGTGCCCCAGTTCCTGGAGGATGTTCTTGATTTTTTCCTTATATAAAAAACCTGCATGATCGGTTCCTATGGCGATTTTCATGGGTGCGCCTCCAAATTAGAAAAGTATTGGAAAATCTATGTCAAAGAAATCTCCGCCCTGAAACTGAAGCGGATGCTATTGTCCATATAGTATAACAAAGAGGGTTCAAACCGGTAGAGTTTTACACGGAACCTGGTTAGAAAGGTATTGAGATCAAGGGATTGATCCTTTCCGAAGAATTCTTTTGTAAAGGGGTATTTCTTGAGATAGGCCCGAAGGGCCCGGACGGCTTCGAGCCCGGGTGAGAGAGATTGAATGTGACCGGACATTTGGATGCCCCGTATGCCTTTCCAGGAGGATGCCGGCTCAAAAACGGCGGCGGAGGCCTGACGGCTGTGCATGGCCTCACGGATGTGTCGGGATTCGGGATCCGAAAAGAAGTAGAAGTTGAAGTGGAGATTCGCGTAGTAGACCGGTGCGGCCCAGGCCTGTTCTTTCGAGGCGGTGGCCAGGGTCATGGTATTCTGGTTCTCGATCAGGTCCTTTGATCGGGCTTTCAATTCGGCAGTGGTTGGAGGATTTTCTTGGGACGGTGTCGTCATAGTGTTATCCTGTTTCAGTCTTGATCGAAGTAAAGAATCCGGGTACTGATGGCTCGGCTTTGGCTTAACCCCAAAGGGGTATCAATGACAGAAACCCGAGCATGAAATGTCCAGGTGCTTGGATTCGCAAATATTGTGACGTATTTTTAGGTTGAAAAAAGCATTGACCGCCCAGCCTGTCCCGCTTTGCGGAGCTTATCCGCCTCACCGCATACGGCATCTTCGACCGGCAGGCTTCGCTCAAGACGCCAAGATCGCCAACATAGAGTTTTTTATCGAATCGAAAAAGACTTTGCGTCCCTCGCGCCTTTGCGGTTCAATAAAACTGACAACCGATCCCGTTCCGCCGAACTCAGAGAAAATGCCTTGCTGGTGATCAGGGTCATCAGCAAAAAAGAAGAGGAAGGCTGTCCGCTACCAGAAAACCCTTCAGGGTCGGGATGACTCTTTCGTTTTCGCAAATGACCAGTCCCGAATCCCGAAGCTCTTTCAGCGTCTTGTCCGCCCGTGGGTGTTCGAGGAGGCGGGCAGAATCCAGGCCTTCTTTCGTTCGGAAACCCAGGGAGAGCCATTCAAGATACTCCTGATCCGGAGATAGCCGTTCTGATTCCTCAGCGGGCCTTAAGCCCTCGATGAGACGTTCGCAATAATCGGAAAGGGATTTTGGATTCCACCATCGCTCGCCCTGGGTAAACGAATGGGCGGAAGGGCCGAGACCGAGATAGGGGGTTCGGCGCCAGTACTTCCAATTATGCCGGCACATGCATTCCTTTCCTTTTGCAAAGTTTGAGATCTCGTAATGGATGTATCCCTGTGCCGTAAGGTATTCGGCCGTCAGAAGAAAGAAGGCCCTCTCTGTTTCTTCTCCCATGGGCGTAAGCCGGCCCTCATCCCGTAAGCGGCCGAAGGGCGTGTGGTCGGCAATCGTCAACTGATAACAGGAAAGGTGGTCCGGTTCCAATGCCATGGCCCGTCCCAGGGTTTTGAGCCAATTCGATTCGGCCTGACCGGGCAGACCGTACATCAGATCGATTCCAACATTATCAAAACCGAATCGGCGAAAATGATCAAATGCCCTTTCCGCCTGAAGACTATCGTGCCTCCTTCCAAGGAAGCGGAGTTCCCTGTCATCGAAGGACTGAACCCCGAGACTGACGCGATTGAATCCAAGATCCCGGAAAAGGGCTGCCATTGGGTCCGTTATGTCGTCAGGATTGCATTCTATGGTCAGTTCGGAATCGGTTGAAAACCTGAACCTGTGAAAGAGCCCTTCCATCAGGGTGCTCAATTCCTGTTCCCCGAGAAGACTCGGGGTGCCGCCCCCCAGATAAAGCGAATCGAAGCGGGAAAACCGGCCGTTATACAGAGAAGCCTCCCTGTCGACGGCCTTCAGCCATTCGGGAATGAGGGAAGGGGTGGGCACGGAAAAAAAGTCACAGTAAGGGCACTTGGACATGCAAAAGGGTACATGGACATAGAGCCCGGGCAAACAATCTTTATTCATTTTCAGACTTTAATACGGCCACAAAGGCCCCCTGAGGGATCATGACGGATCCGACCATTTTCATCCGTTTTTTCCCTTTTTTCTGCTTTTCCAGGAGTTTTCTCTTTCGGGTGATATCTCCCCCGTAGCATTTGGCCGTCACGTCCTTTCGGAAAGGGGTGATGGTCGAACGGGAAATGATCTTTCCTCCGATAGCCCCCTGGATGGCGATTTTAAATTGATGCCTGGGGATTTCTTTTTTGAGTCGGTCGCAGGCCCGTACGCCCCATTCCCTGGCCCGGTCCCGGTGTACGATGATGGACAGGGCATCCACCTTCTCGCTGTTGACCAGGATATCCAGTTTGACGAGATCGCTCTCCCTGTAATCGATCAGGTCATAGTCGAAAGACCCGTAGCCCTGGGTGACGGTCTTGAGTTTGTCGTAGAAGTCCACGATGACCTCTGAAAGAGGCATTTCCGCGTTGATCTCGATACGGCCGGGCGTGGGATAGGAAAAACGGGAATTCACGCCGCGGCGCTCCATACAGAGGGTCATGACCGCGCCCATATAGCGTTCCGGGATGAGGATGCTGGCCCGTATGAAAGGCTCCTCCGTCGTCCTGATGGTTGCCGGATCCGGATAATACTGGGGGTTGTCGACCGTAACGTTACTGCCGTCTTCCAGGGTGAATCGGTACCTGACGCTCGGAACCGTCATGAGAAAGGACTGATCATATTCGCGTTCCAGCCGTTGTTGAACGATCTCCAGATGAAGAAGACCCAGGAAACCGCAACGAAATCCCTGGCCCAGGGCCGCGGATGTGTCCTTCTGATAGGTCAGGGCGGCATCGTTGAGTTTGTATTTTTCAAGGGCATCCGCCAGATCCAGGTATTCATCGGAGGCAATGGGGTAAATGGATGAAAAGACCACGGGCTTGACTTCCTTGAACCCGGGAAGAGGAGCGGGAGCGGGGTGGGTGTCCCTGGTAACGGTGTCCCCAACGCGCGTGTCGCTAACGGTCTTGATCCCCGAAATAATATAACCCACTTCGCCCGCAGAAAGAGAGGGGCGTGGCTCCCTTTGAATGCGAAAAAACCCGACTTCTTCCACCTTGTAGACGGCCCCATTGGACATGAACCTGATGGTGTCGCCCGGTCGAAGGGTCCCGTCAAACACCCGGCAACTGATAATGGTTCCCCGAAAGGGATCATAGTGGGCATCGAAAATGAGGGCGCTCAGCGGGGCGTCTATTCGATCCCTCGGAGGCGGGATATGCTGAGCAATGGCTTCGAGCACGTCTTCGATACCGATACCGTCTTTGGCGGAGCAGAGAATGGCCCCTTCACCGTCCAGCCCCAGTTCCGTCTCGATTTGCTCACGCGCCCGTTCGATATCGGCGGATGGGAGGTCGATCTTGTTGATCACCGGGATGATCTCCAGATCGTGCTCCATAGCCATATAGAGATTGGCCAGGGTCTGGGCCTGAACACCCTGGGAGGCGTCAACAAGAAGCAACACCCCTTCGCAGGAAGCCAGGGCCCGACTGACCTCGTAGGAAAAATCGACATGTCCCGGCGTATCGATGAGATTGAGGGCAAAGGATGTTCCATTCTTGTCTTTATAGGGAAGGGTTACCGTTTGACTCTTGATGGTAATCCCTCTTTCCCTTTCAATATCCATGGTATCCAGGATTTGATTGCGGAATTCCCGTTCGGTGACCAGGCCGGCATGCTGGATGAGCCGGTCGGCCAGGGTAGATTTCCCATGGTCGATGTGGGCGATAATACTGAAGTTTCTTATCTGTACCATGATATCCGTAGCTCCGGCGCCAGGGTGGCCGCCGATAGTTTTATTTTAATTTGCGAATGCTTATCCTTCGGATGTGACGAGATGTCAATACATTTCGAACCTGGTCAACCTCCCGTCCAGCCCACCGCTCGACAGGGGCTTTTTCATGGATGGTTTCAGTCCGATATAACCTATCATATCCCTTTTCCCGAAATAAAGATATGCCGTGGAACCGGTGCAGCGCTGTTTGAGAAAATCCCCGAAGGCCTTGAACAGTTTGACCAGATCGGGATGTTTTCCGATGCGGATGCCGTAAGGAGGATTGCAGACGATGACGCGATCCTTTAGCTCGGCAAGTTCCTGAAAGGGGGCCACCCGAACTTCGACCCGGTCGCCGCTGGGCAGGGCCGCCAGATTCTTCTTTGCCGCGCGGACGGCCTTCGGCGAGGCATCGCTTCCTGCGATAAGTCCTTCAGGCAAAGGCCGCATTTGTGCGTCGGCATCGGCCTTGATCCGCTCCCACAGGCCCCTGTCAAAATCGGGCAGAAACTCGAATCCGAACTTTTTCCTGAGAAAACCGGAGGGAATCCTGCAGTATTTCATCAGGGCCTCACTGAGGAGCGTGCCTGAACCGCACATGGGATCATGGAGAGGTTTCGACCCGTCCCAGTCGGAAAGCCGGATAATCACGGCCGCCAGGATCTCCTGCATAGGGGCCTCCACGGTTTCCTTTCGATAGCCGCGACGATGCATGGAATCCCCGGACGTGTCGAAACTGATAGTCCCTTTGTTGCGTTCGATATGGAGGTTGAGGCGGACATCCGGTTGGAGCCTGTCGACATTGGGCCTTTCCAGACCGGCGTCCCTATATCGATCCACGATGGCATCTTTGAGACGAAGGCCGGCATATTGAGAATTTTTGATCTTGCTGTTGGAGACATTGGCGGAAACGGCAAAAGAGAGATGGGATTTTAGCAGGTCCGGCCAATAGATCTCACCGGCCCTGCGATAGAGATACCGTTCGCTGTGACACTGAAAGGAGTACAACGGCGCCAGGACCCGGGCGATCAACCTTGAACAGTAATTGATCCGGTAGAGGGTGGCCTTGTCGCCTTGGAAATAGATCCCCCTGTAAGCCGTGTGGATATCTTTCGCCCCCAACTCGGAGAGCTCCTCCGCTCCAAATTCCTCCATGCCGTCTGAAATTTGTGCAAAAAAGCGATGCGTCCTCTGGTAGTCAAATATAAGGTTTTGTTGATTCATATGTTTATCTTAGCGTATAAAACTTAGCCCTTGAGCGAGTCGAAGATCCTGCCTTCAGCGGGATTGAACCATTGAAATTCCAGTCTCTTTATTGTGATCGTTTTTCTGATGAAGGTCGCGGAGCGACACCGTAATTTTAGTCACTCGACACCCTGGCCCAGACCGGTCATCAATACGCCATGCTCAAAAAGACGAGTTTGCCATGATGCGCAGGCCGCATAAGTCATATGAACACGTCGCACCAGGGCGGGCTTTA